>LFFM01000130.1_pt1 | contig 45794 bp, 36 predicted proteins | sample 643131 | NCBI WGS metagenome assembly LFFM01 (sample SAMN03777445, study PRJNA286221) | soda lake metagenome | biome: soda lake; feature: Kulunda steppe; material: water; isolation source: sample Tc-Br brine of Tanatar trona crystallizer | place: Russia: Kulunda steppe | collected 2011-07 | reverse complement strand
GAGTCATCGTCATCTGCGATAGTGACTTCGGGAAAGAGAATCTTAATGCCGGTCTGGGTGCCGCTGGGGACTTTGAGTTTCGTCTCGGACTCATCCTCAAAGACGAGACGCGCTTCTTCGTCCACCACCACACGCAACTGCGCATAGGATCCTTCAGGAATGGCGACGTCGGCGAGCTCGGCGGTTACGCCATTCTGTAGCTCCAAGAGATCGAACGCTTGCTCCTGTTCGGACAGCACAATCACGCCCTCATCTTCGCCTACCAGCTCTACCCGAAGAATCGTGACGTGCGCTTCTTTAATGTCAGCGGGCGCGTCGGTCAACAGCACGCGCATCTGGCCTTCAACCGGATCACTGCTGTTGAGGACATCACATCCCGTGAGCATCACAGCAGCAACAAGCACAACAGAGAAAAATGCAGAAAATCGTTTCATCGTTAACCCCTCGATGGGTTACTGGAAAAAAGAACGTGGGGTGGCACATCTGGGAGCAATTCGCCGGTAGGACGAGGTAGCTTCCGAGGGGTTACAAAGGTTTTTACGGGAGGAGGGGCGGTTTCCTGATGCGTTCTTTAACGCCAGGATTGAGCGCGCCTGCCCTACGAGAGGGGGCACGGACAGTTGGAGAGGAAGGTTTTCGTATAGGCACTGCTTCTTTCGCTGTGAGGGGTGAGGCAGGGAGCCTGTGAGAATGCATAAAAACGCCCGAACAGCAGAGGCTGTCCGGGCGGTAGGGTGCTACAGCGCGATAAGCAGTCAAATGCTACGGATGGACGCAGTTTGGCCCATCATTGGCATTAAACGTGTTGCCGTCGCCGTTGCATACGTCGCCGTTGATGTTCGAGCCTGAGTGGACAAACAGCCCATGGTCTGCACTGTCGCGCAGTGTACTGTCTGTGAGGTTGAGGGAGCTCTCGCGCCCAAGACTACGCCCGAGGGCAAGGTTCGCCGGCTCAACACTGCCATGAAATGCGGAGCGACCACCATAGGCAATCACCACGTTCGCCATGGTATTGTTTGGGTTGGAGGTATCTTCGAGCCAAATGCCCTGCCACCAGCCTTTCGTCGACTCCGCGCCGGTAAATACGATGGGATTGGCTGCGGTCCCCTGGGCCCGTATGACGGAGCCCGCCCGAAAGACGAGGCTGGCATCGAGCGCAAACGCGAAGGTCGCACCGGGGGCAATCGTGAGATCGGCTTCTACCGACGTGCGGTTGTCCATCCGGTAGGGGACGTCCAGCGCCTGCCATGAGACGGTACCCGCTGCCGTATTGCCAGCGACCGAGACGAAGTCGTTGCCCTCGGCGTTTCCGGTGAAGCTCGATCCGCCGTCGAGTTGGTGGATCTCGCTGGCAGATAGTTCGATAGGCGAGGTCTCGTTCTGCGTGAAGGTGTTGTCCTGCGAGCCCGCAAGGGAGGATCCGGCGTACACGTAGACTCCGGTCCCGCTGCTGTGGCGGAAGGTGCTGTTGGTAATGGCCAAACTACTGATTCGCCCGAGATTTCGCCCGAAGGTGAGGTTCGCAGGTTGGGTGCTGCTGTGAAATGCCGAGCGGCCACCATACTCTACGACTACGTGGTCCATCACGTTATTCGGATTCGAGGTGTCTTCCAGCCAGATGCCCTGCCACCAGCCGGGCGTCTGCTCCATGCCGGTAAACACGATGGGAGCGTCCGCCGTGCCCTGGGCGCGGATCACGGAGCCCTCTCTGAAGACGAGTCCGGCTTCAAACCGGAAGGCAAACTGCGCACCTGCGGCGATAGCCAGGTTGGAGTGAACGTCCGTTTGAAATGCCATGTCAAACGGCACGTCCAACGCAGGCCAGGTCACATCCGCTGTGACCGAGTTTCCGGACACGGTCACGAAGTCGTTTCCATTCAGATTGCCGGTGAAGGTGGAACTGCTGTCGAGATAGTGCAGGTTATCGGAAAAGACGCCGGCCGGTGCCGTAGCGTTTTGGGTGTAGGTGTTGTTTCCTGCAGATAGCAGGTCCGATCCGGAAAACAGCAGGAGCCCCCAACCGCCACTGTGGCGTAGCGTGCTATTGGTCAGTGCCAGGCTGCTTTCTCGGCCCAGATTACGCCCTAAAAGGAGGTTGGCTGGCGCCGCACTGCTGTGCATCGTTTCGCTTCCTCCGTACTCAATGGTGACGTGATCCATCATGTTGTTCGGGTTCTGGGTGTCTTCCAGCCAGATGCCCTGCCACCAGCCGGGTGTCTGTTGTGTCCCGGTGAAGAGGATAGGTTCGGCTGCTGTGCCATCAGCCACGATTACGGTGCCGTTATCAAACCGGAGGAGCGTTCCCTCCTCAAACTCGATTACGGTGCCGGGCTCAATCGTAAGGGTGCCCGAACTCACGCGCACATTTCCCACAACGCGGTAGAGCGTGGTGGCGGTGAGGGTGGTGTTTTCAGTGATGGTGCCCGAGAGCTCCACCACATCCAACGCAACAACGTCAAACCCGCGCGTCGTACGGTCGGTAGCACCGCCGGCGGACACGACGAGGCTGATATCGTACGATCCCTCCGTATCTGCGGTGAAGGTGGTGACAGACGATTCTGCGTCCTGGAGCGTCGAACTACTGCCCGAAGGGGACGTCAGCGTCCACGCATAGGAAAGTCCCGGCGCTCCAGATACGGTTGAAGATGTGCCATCCAGGGTTACCTGATCTCCCATTTGCGGGCTCGAAGGATTCACGGAAAAAGATGCGCTTACCTCAACGGTCGGTTGATCCGGGTCGTTCGCATCGAGGACGCCGTCGTCGCATCCAACGAGCGCCACGCCAGCAATGAGTAGCAAGCTCGTAAGGATGTTTCGTGCACTGCAATACGCCATGGTATGCTCCTGTATAGAATTGGGTAGGATTGGTCTGAAGTCCCACCACACGCATCGCGATGATGCTCAAAGAGAAGCATTTGAAGGGAGTCCACCCCTGTACGCGCACAACGAGCGAACACAAGGACACAACGGGTGCACATATCTGGCCATGTAGGTGTGACGGCGCGCATAGGCCGTCGGCTTCGCACGCACAATGGAGTGACCCGCTGAGGCGGCAAGGGGGATCCACCAGGGACGTAAGGCGAAAACGAAGCTGCCGACAGCGCTATGGCAGTAGCCGTTCCGATTTGGAGCGTTCTGCGCATGCAAGCACAGCAGGGAGTTGCAGGCCACATAATTCCGGCAGCTCGACGATCAGTTGCGCTACGGCATTGCACCATCAAGCGGTGCCTCACGCACCACCACGCGGTTCAGATGCGTCTTTCTGAGCGAGGGCCAGCACGAACTCGCCGGGGATCTCGTATCCTTGTCCGGAACGGTACGGTGCGATCGATTCGAGATACTCCTTCCGTGCTGCCTCCCGTTTCGCGTCGCCGAACTTATTCCATGCGAGCGCCACAGCACCACCCCAGAACGCCGCGTCGCAGGCTTCCTTTGCATCCTTGAAGGGTAGCTCAGATGAGAAGCGCTCGGTCTCGACGTTCTGGAAGCCCGCCCCTTCGAACTGCATCTTCAGATGCTCCCCTGTACCGAGCTGGAAGAAGAGCGGGCAGACGTCAGAGGAGACCCGTTTGTCCATGATGGGGAAGAGCTCGGCCCAGCCGCATTTGCTGCGTCTTCCCCAGACGACCGATACCGCTCGTCCGCCGGGAGCAAGAACACGGTGCATTTCGGCGATCGCCTGCGCAGGATCGGGCACGTACATGAGCCCGAGGGAGCAGAGGGCCACGTCAAACGTCTCGTCCGCAAAGTCGAGCGACTCCGCGTCCATTTGCTGAACCTCTACGTGGCCGTGACCATTGCGCTGGACTTCGGCCCGCAGGGCGTGCACCATCTTCTTGGAGAGATCCACCGCCACTACGCGGCCGGTGGGCGCCACCTGATTGGCCGCTGGAAGCGTGACGAGGCCGGTCCCTGACGCTACGTCGAGCACCTGTTCGCCTGTCTGCAGGTTAGCCGCCTCAAGCAGCCGCTCCTGTGCCGGGCGAAGGGCACGTTGCCAGGCGGATTCGTAGTAGGGAACGGCTTTATCCCAGCCGTACCGCTGAATGCGTCGCTGAAAGTCGGGATTCATGACGGTTCAGAGGGTTTCTTCTTGGCGTTCGTAAAGATTACCTCCCGCTCGATGGGCACCGGGTTGCGGAGGTTGTGGAGTACCGGACTGTGGGCGTCCGCCTTCTCAATGACGTCCTGCACGGCGTCCTCGGAGGCCGGGCTGTCGATGCAAACCCGGTAGCGCACGGCCCTGTAGCCAGGCGATACGTCGTCTATACCGAACGTGCCGCGCGCGTCGACGTCGGCTTCCACGTCGACCTGAACGTCGTCGACGGGCACCTCCAGGAATGCTGCCCACGTAACGTAGCCGATGGCGAGGCAGCTGCCGAGGGCCGCGCGCTCCAGCACGCTGGGGCCCGGCCCCGCATCGTTTCCCCCCTGGTTCTCACCGACATCGGCCAGAAAGGTCCAGTGCTTGTGCTGAACCTCGCAGGTTGTGCCGTCCTGCACGCGGATGTGGGTAGTGGTCTTGTACTGTCCTTTTTTAGGCTTTAACGAAAGGACTTTCCGGTTGCGTTCGAAGGCCGTGCGGATCGTTTCGGGTTCAGCCATGGCTGTTGGAAGAAAGTCTACTGGTGCGCGAGAACGAGGTGGGTAGCGGAAGGGAAGACCACGCCGTTGTCGTCCATGTGCGGTCGCAGAGCGGTTTCGAGGTCATCGATCATCGTCCGGCGCTTTTCTTCATCCAGCGCGCCGATCGGCCCGGCCAGCGGAGAGCTGGCGGCCTCCCGCCGCAAGAACGCCTCGGCGGAGGGATACCGCACCGGCCCGATGCCGATGGTAATGGTTGTATCCTGGAATCCGGCGTCTGCGACGAGGGTGCGAAGGTCGTGCGTGCTGAGGGATGGAAAGGGCGAGCGCATCATCGCACCGGCGTCCGGCCCGACGTGTTGTTCGAGCACATGGGCAAGCAGCGCCCAACCGGGGTTGTATTCGATGGGGCGCAGGACGCTCAGCGCGAGCCGTCCTTCTGTATCGAGCACGCGGTGCATCTCGCGGAGGGCCGATTCGCGGTCGGAGAAGAACTGAAGACCCTGCTGGCAGAAGACAACGTCAAAGGTGGCGTCGGAAAACGGGAGGTCGCGCGCGTCACCGTGATGCCAGAAGATTCCCGGCTCATCATCCGTTGCGGCCGACCGGGCCACTTCGAGCATCCCCTCATTCAGATCCAATCCGTCGACGTGCCCGTCGGCTCCTACCTGTGGCGCCGCGCGGCGGGCGACAATGCCCGTGCCGCAGGCCACGTCAAGCACGCGCTCGCCCGGCGCCAACTCGGCCAGGTCGATGAGGACGTTGGCTCCTGGAGCAAAAAGCAGCGGGACGAGATAGCGCTCATACGCCTCAGCGCTACTTCCGTCGAGCTGCCATTGCTCCAGCCCGGGTCCATCTGCGACTGCTTCGGTTTGTCCAGAATGCATGGTAGCAAAGCGTTTTCTGTTCGTGAGAAGAACGAGAATGTGTGGATCGTGAAGTGATCACGCGATGCCCGCCCGTATAATCAGGCTACCACTCCAGTTCACCGGGCATGCCTTCCACAAAGGGCTGCTTCACCCATCCCTTTTCGTACGGCGTGGCATAGGTGAACGCGAACGTATACTTCGATATTTTCCACTCGCCATCCACTCGGCGGAAGCCCAGTTCATATGTCCCCTGAAGCCAGAGGGCTTTGCCGTCGCCGGTGATCGAGGGGATCTCGGCATACCACTTTCCGGTGGCTTCGTCACCATGTACCGTAACGACCGGATTGTGGCGCATGTGCTGGGTGAAGAGCAGCTCTTCGGCGAAGACCTTCTCTGCGGCCTCTTTGAAGGCTTGCTTGCCTTCCGTCCGGCCCAGCGGTCCGGCGTCATAGATGACGTCCTCGGTGCAAAAGCGCTCGATGGCGTCGAGGGGCTTGCCGTCGTCGCCAAGGTAGTCCCATCGGTATACCAGCTCTTTGATTTCGTCCTTGTCCAGCAGTACTTGCAGGTCGGTTGATGTTGCTTTTGCCATGGTAGTTCCTCGCGTTGACGAATCTTTTTGCGTCGGGTATTCTGCATAACGGGTTGGCGGCTGATCTCCTCAGAACACGAAAACGACAGCCGTGTCACGCCCGGTAAAATTTGAACTTCCTTTATCTACGGTTACGTCGATAATACAAAATTCCTCCCCGGGGCTCTGGCCGACGGCCGTGCCGCCTTCATCCACGGTGAAGACCGCATCGTCGGTTGAAATCCATTCCGTCTCCATGTCGAGATCTTCCGTATCGACCGGTTCTCCGGCCTCAGTAAGCAGCTCGAATGAGAACTCCGCTTGCTCTCCAACTTCGAGCTCCACGCTCTCGGGGGAGATAACGACGCGGTCGATCTGGGGGTCTTCAGGGCCGGTGACGTCGTCGGTGCAGCCGATGAACATTATCGTAAAGCAGACGGCTACGGCTAAGAGAAAGAGCCCTGACGTCGGAAGGGGATGTGTGCTTCTATTACTCATATTTAGTCACCTCATTTTTGCGCATGCTGGTTGAAGTATCGTTCGGTGTTCACCTTGAAGGACGTTATTCTACTCACAACCGTGCGGTCCTTCTAATCCACGTAATCCAGTTCGAGAGGACCAATGGCGGTGATACGTAACGTGGTCTCGGTGTTGCTTCGTCAATCGGCGCCCACTCACGGGCCCATTTCAGGAAAGGTCAGCCCAAACCGCTCGCAAAGCTTGGGGATGCTGTCGAAGTCCATGTCAATCCCATACGTCTCGTTGATCTCAGCAAGTCGCTCGAGATCGCTTCCGGCCTCGGCCACCTCCTGGAAATAGCGTTCAAATCCTGCCGGCGAAACGATCTCGATCACATGGCAGGGTTCGTCCCCGGCATTCCAGAAGGTGTGCCACTGTCCGCGCGGCTTGACGAGCCAGGTGCCCGCCTCGGCCGTCACGACCTCGTCTCCCGCCATGGTGTGTAGCGTGCCGTCGAGCACGTAGGTATACTCGTCCTCGTTGTTGTGGCGGTGTAGTGGGGCAGCCAGGACGCCGGGTGGTATCTCGGGAAGCTGCGCAACGGCGAAACGCTCCTCCGTGGAGGCGCCTTGGATTTTAAAGTGACCGCCGACCTCTCCGAAGAGGAACGGTTCTCCACCGTCGGGTGGGATGATGGAAGGGGATGTGGATGCGTCGCTTTTTGGTGTAATCATTTGGGCTCAGCCTCACGAGTAATCATTCTTACGATTCGTGAATTGAACGGAAGGTACGTGCATATCAGAACACCCACCCGGCCGGCATCCACCGGTAGGCGTTGCCGTATTCCACGGCGTAGCCGAGCCCAGGAAAAGGGAAGTGGAAGCCCAGGATGAACATCTCGTCCGTCGTGGCGCGGTCGAGCAGGCGGTTGCGGCTGCGGGCGGCTACCTCAGGGTCGAGGTCTCCGAAGAAATGCCATCCCGGATATTCGAAGGACGTGTGGGAAAATACGATCGCGTCTCCGGCGAGGAGGAGCTGCTCGCCTCCGCTATCGACGGCGAAGCAAACGTGCCCGGGCGTGTGTCCGGGGGAGGGGATGCTCCAGATCCCGTCGGTTACCTCTTCTTCTTCCTGTACGATGCGGATGCGGTCGTTCATGCCCCCCAGGACCCCGCGGGCCAGCGCTGCAAAGGATTCAGCGATCTCAGACACGAAGGGTGGTTCCTGTGCGGATACGACGTCGTCGCTGGTCCAGAACGTGTGCTCCGCCTCCGAGATGACCACCTCTGCTTCAGGATAGATCGGAGCTCCGGCAACCGGGTTCACGAGCCCGCCCATGTGGTCCGGGTGCGCGTGGGTAAGTAGCACGTAGTCGATGCTCTCGGGAGCGATGCCCGCGGCCTCAAGAGAGCGGCCAAGCCGGCCTGCTGTTGGCGGCAGCTCCTCACTCGTGCCCATGCCGCAGTCGACCAGCGTTCGTTGATTGCCCGAATCGATCACGACGGGACTCGCCTGCAGGGGGATATTGTCGGCGGGAAGCCGGCGCGAGCGAAAGTGCTCCTCACGTGTCTCTGGGGCTGCATTGTACGCCTGGATTTCGACCGGATCGTCGATTGTAACGAAATCGGGAGAGTAGTTGAAGTATCCATCGCTGAGTACGGTGATCTCCATGTCTCCGAGGGTGAAGCGGTAGAAGCCTGGCGAGACATCTTCGGGGATACCTCCGGTGCTGCCCTCAGTATCCAATCTCGCTTGGGCTCCTACTGCGGGTGCCAGCGCGGCGCCGGCAAGGGCTGCGCCGTTCAGGCGGAGAAACTGGCGACGGTCAAGAGTCGGACGTTTCATCGTGAGCGCCTGGTTTATTTTGTTAGCTTGTGAGCTCTCGGAATAGCATGTGAAGGGTGAAGCCGTGATTTACCGTGCCGCCGTCACCTGCTCAATGCCTTCGAGCGCGTTCATGCGGTTGGGCGTGCGCTTTAGCGATTTTTCGAAGGCCTCCTGCGCCTCTGCGAGGCGCCCTTCATTCAGCAGCAGCTCGCCGTAGAGCTCGCGGACGGGCAGGACTTCGCCGGGCGTAATCGGGTGTTTGTCCATGGAGTCCTCAAGATCCGCGGCGTCACGCATGTGCGCGAGCGCTTCCTCGGTACTCCCCTCTTCATACAGAATCCAGGCGCCCACCGCTTTTTGCAGCGCCTCCGTCATGTGGGCCCAGTAGGCGTCGCCCGCGTCTCGCATGGACGCGACGAGTTCCTCGATGGCGTCTCGTTCAGCGGCAGCCTGGTCCAGATCGCCCGTTCGCGCGGCGCCGAGCCCGCGGGCGTAGTGTACGAGGGCTGTAGCGCCTTCGTAGCCATCCCAGTCGATAGTGGCAGGGTATTCGGTACGTAGCTCAGCGGCTTCCTCCCAGAGGTCCTGCTCCAGGAAGTACCGCGCCTGGCCCGCTGCCACACCATACGCGCTGGCAAAGTGCGGCTGGGTTTCTTCGATGGTGCGGATGCGGTCGAGCGTTTCGTCCGCCTTCTCATACGCGCCCAGCTGCAGGTACGCGTACATCATGTAATCGAGCGCGTGGGGATAGTGGAGCGACACCAGCCCGTTAAACGGATGCTCGAGAGCGGCCTCTGCCGATCGCTCGTTCCATTCAGCCGTTTCCTCCCAAAGGCCCATCCGCACGAAGATGTGGCTGGGCATGTGCAGTGCGTGGGGCGTATCCGGCGCGAGCTGATCGTATCCTCGCGCGTACTCCTCGGCCAGATGCGCGAGTTCGGCGCTGTCATAAGCGTGGATCAGGTAATGAAAGAGCCCGGGGTGTTCGGGGTGATTTTCGTAATACTCCTCGAGCAGTGCTCCCGCCCGGCGCTCCCGCGTGAAGTCGCGCTCCTCATCGGGCGAGAACTGCGTCATCGCATACGAGATATCGGCCAGCGCGTAGAAGGAGGCGGCATCCACATCTTCCGGGTACGCTTCGTGCAGCTCGCGCTGGGCTTTCTTCCAGGCGTCGATCCGCTGTTGATGGTCGGTCGGGCGATCCGCAGCTGGCGGATCCGGGTCGGTGAAGAAGGCCGCCGCCGCAGCGATGTGCATAGCCTCGCGCTCCGTATCAGCGCCCAGCCTGAGGGCGGCATCCACGGAGGCTTTTCCGCGCTGCAGATCATCATCGCTCGTGGGTGCCCATAGGGGCTGGAAACTGGTCATGGCCACACCCCAGTGGCCCATGGCGCATTCCGGGTTTAGCGCAATCACCTGTTCGAAAACGGAGCGCGCCCGAGAATACATCATGTGATGGAGGTGCGAGAGGGCCTCGTTGAAGCGTTCCTGGGCCTCATCCGAGCAGGTGATCTCGAACTGGACTTCCCCTACCGCTTCGTGGTCATCATGCTGTGCATGAGCCAGATGAGCAGAAAAAACGAGAGCCAGCGCTACGATTGCGAGCGTGCGGTACATCATGGGAGAGCAAGATTGGTCTCTGGAAATTAGGGGTCGTAGCAGGTGCGTCCGTCGATATATTTTCTATTGTACTCATTTTCCGTCCACCTCTACTGTGATGTAGCCGAAACCCGGACGCGATACACTCACCGGAACGTACGTCTTAGCAGTTCTTTCACATAAGTGGCAAGAAGCCAGGCCGCACGGTCCGTTGAACTACAGGGGCGAAAGCTATGGCGAACGGCGCCGTCACGTCGCTACTGCAGGCGCACAGGGAAGGGGACCCGGATGCGCTTGATAAACTGATGCCGCTCGTCTACGAGGAGCTGTATCGGATGGCGCACCACCGGATGCGCGGGGAGCGGAGGGGTCACACGTTGTGTACGACTGCCCTGGTGCACGAAGCATACCTCGAGATGGTGGAGCTGGAGGAGGTGGCGTGGGCAGACAGGCAGCACTTTTTTGCGTTGGCCAGCCGTGTGATGCGCAACGTGCTGGTGGACTATGCCGTGAAGCGCAACGCACAAAAACGCGGAGGCGGCCGTCAGCGCGTTCCACTGCGGGAAAGCGATGCAGAGGGCACTGTCGATGTAGAGGACGTCCTCGCAGTGCATCAGGCGCTGGAGCAGTTGGCGGCCCTGGAGAAACGCGCCACCCGCGTGGTGGAATGTCGCTTCTTTGGCGGCCTTACGATTGAGGAGACGGCCGATGCCCTCGATATTTCTCCCGCTACCGTAGGACGAGACTGGCGGCTGGCCCGCGCGTGGCTCAATCGGGCGCTCACGAACGGCAATGGCGCGGAGGGCGAGGCGCATCATGGATCCTAACCGATGGGCGCACATCCGAGCGATGTTCGAGGCGGCGTTGGAGCACGAGCCGTCTGAGCGAGTGGCATTTCTCGAGGCGGCGTGTGCGGGGGACGAAGACCTGCTGCGTGAAGTCGCATCGCTGCTCCAGTCGCATGCGGAGGAAGGGCCGGTTGACCGGATGATGGAGGACATAAATGAGGGCATCCACGGGCGCCTCATGCCGGACGCTGTGGAAGGCCGGCGGGTGGGACCCTACGCCCTCATCGAGGAGCTTGGCCGCGGAGGCACGGGGCAGGTGTTTCGGGCACGCCGGGCCGACGGGCAGTTTGAGCAGGAAGTGGCGCTGAAGCTGATCGCCGTGGGGCTGCTGTCCGATGAGGTCCGCACGCGCTTTCTCATGGAGCGGCAAATCCTGGCGTCCCTACAGCATCCCAACATCGCCCGGCTGCTTGATGGCGGGGTTTCGGAGCAGGGGCAGCCTTATTTTGTGCTGGAAGTGGTGCCCGGCGAACCGATCGATCGGTACTGCGCAACCCACCGGTTGCCTATCGAGGAACGGGTGCAGCTTGTGCTGGACGTGTGCGACGCGGTGCAATACGCACATCGCCAGCTGGTTGTGCACCGCGACCTCAAGCCCTCCAACATCCTCGTGGCAGAAGGGCAAGAAGCTGAGGCCGGCCGCGTGAAGCTGCTCGATTTCGGGATTGCCAAACTGCTTGATCCGGGCGTCGTGGGTGAGGACCTTCTACCGAAGACCCGTACCGGCGGGCTCCCCATGACGCCGGCGTATGCAAGCCCGGAGCAGGTACGCGGCGAGACCATCACGACCGCCTCGGATGTCTATCAGCTCGGCCTGGTGCTGTATGAGCTCCTTGCGGGGCGGCGACCCTACAGCGTGGAGGGGCGGAGGCCGAGCGAGGTCGAACGCATTGTGTGTGAGCAGGAGCCGGTGCGTCCGAGCGCTGCCGCTACCGAGGTGGCGGCGGTAGAGGGACAGGAGCCGCGTGCCGCCCGCCGGAAGCTTCGGGGCGACCTGGATACCATCGTGTTGAAGGCGCTGCGCAAAGAGCCCAACCGGCGATACGATTCGGTGCAGCAACTCGCCGACGATCTCCGGCGGTATCTGCAGGGGCGCCCGGTATCTGCCCATCCCGATAGCTGGGCGTACCGGGGACGGAAATTCGTTCGCCGGCACCGGTGGGGCGTAGCCGTCACCGCACTGGTGGGCGTGTTGTTGACGGCCTCCGTGATGGCGCTGTCCGTGCAGAATACACGGCTGGCAGAGGAGCGTGATCGGGCAGCACTGGAGGCCACCAAAAAGGCGCATGTGCAGGATTTTATGATTCAGCTCTTCAGCCACACCGATGCCGCAACCGCACCGGCGGAGGTGGCCGCCATCAGCGATGTGCTGGACCGGGGCGCGGCCCGCGTGGCGCGGGACCTGGCGGACCATCCGGCCATTCGTGCGGACATGTTGCAGGCGGTCGGTGCGGTTCACCAGCAGCTCGAGCAGTACGCTGCTGCCCGTCCGTTGCTGGAGGATGCCCTCCATGCGTTTGAGGCAGCCTATGGCCCCGCGCACCCCTCGGTGGCTTCGGCAGCGCGGGATCTGGCCGAGGTCGCGCGCGCAGAGGGCGACCTCGGCCGTGCCGAAGCCTTCTACCGGCGGGCTCTTTCGATATACGAGGACGCAGCGGCTGATCATCCCATGCGCATCGCGGCTGCGCGACACGAACTGGCGGTAGTCCTGCACGACAAGGGCCAGCCGACTTCCGCACGGGCGCTCTTCGATAAGGCCCTGCCCGTCTATCGCAACACGCTGGGCCATAGCCATGCGTCAGCGGCCGAGGTGTTTGCCGCCGCAGCTGCTGTAGAGCAGACCCTGCATAATTACGCCCGTGCCGATGCGCTGCTGGAGGAGGCGCTTGCTATTCTCGACCATGCCGCCCGCCCGGACCACCCGGATCGTCCTCGGTACCTCCTGGACCGCGCATCGGTCGCACGTGCGCAGGGGGCCTACACCGAAGCCGAGCCACTGCTTATCGAAGCGCACACGCTGGTGCAAACTCATCATGCGGCTACCGCTCCGGAGCTCCGGGAGGATGTGTTGGAGGCACTGGTGAGCATGTATCGTGAGCTGGGGCAGCCAGAGACGGCCGACACTTACGACATGCTCCTGGCGGGGCGTTGAACCGACAGGACAGGTGGCCCGCAGGTGGCGAGGCAAGGCTGTCGGTCGTGCAGGCCGCAACGAACGACTGTGAGCCCTCCCCCGTTGAGAACGCCACCCACCGGGATGGGTACTCATGCGCTGCATCGCACGGCCCTTCTTTCCTCAGCTCCTGACGCCATGAACGCCTGTGCCATCCTGAACCCTACGGCGGGATCTGCGCAACAGCAGGCCCTCCACGCCGCCATGGAGGAGCTTGCGATCGATCAGTGGATGACGGAAGAACCCGGCGATGCTACCGATCGCGCCGCCGAGGCCGCGGCAGCGGACTACGACCGTGTCATCGCCATGGGGGGCGATGGCACCATCCATGAGGTGGTGAACGGGCTGATGACGGTCGACGCGCCGCCCACGCTGGCCATCATCCCGCTCGGCACGGGCAACGACCTTGCGCGCACCCTGGCCCTCCCCAGGGACCCGCTGGAGGCACTGGCGCTGGTGGCGGAAGGGGAGACGCGCGCGCTCGACCTCATCCGCGTGCAGCCCACCGATGGCGCCACGCGCTACGGGATCAACGCCGCCGCGGGGGGCTTTAGCGGGCAGGTAGATGAGGAGCTCACGCCCGAGATGAAGCGGCGCTGGGGGCCGCTGGCGTTTCTGCTGGGCGCGGTGAGTGCCCTCCCCGACATCGAAGCCTATGCCACCCGCATCGCCTTCAACGACGAGGCACCCACGGCGGTGGACGCCTTCAATATTGTGGTGGCCAACGGGCGTACGGCGGGCGGGGGCAAACCCGTCGCGCCGGTCGCGAATCCAGAGGATGGATTGCTGGATGTGGTCACCATTGAGGAGGGCACGCTCGCGGCGCTATCGCAGGTGGCAGCGCAGCTGGTCGCCGGCACCTATCTGGACCACCCGCTGGTTACGCACCGCCGCGTCCGGTCGGTGCGGGTGGAGGCCTCCCCCGGCATGTGGTTCAACGTGGACGGCGAGCTGCTGACCAACGAGCCGGTCACCTTTGAGGCTGTGCCGCAGGCGCTTCCCGTGGTGGTCGGGCCGGCCTACCAGGCTACACCGCCAGCTCCGTAGTGCGGCCACAGGTCCAACCGGCGGCCTGTGCGGGCCTCCACAGGCTTTCCTCGCCGCGGCGTTGCAACTCCGCCTCCGCCCGCCGTACCTTGTACTGGCCCGGGGGCATGGACTGAACCCGTGGGAGGGTTCCCCAGCCGCCGGCGCCGCTCCGTGCTCTTCTCTTCTTTGCTGCCGCTGCTGCCGTGCCTACCAAATACATCTTCGTCACCGGAGGCGTGACCTCCTCGCTCGGAAAGGGCATCGTCTGCGCCTCGCTGGGGCGCCTGCTTGAAGCCCAGGGCCTGCGCGTGACCATCCAGAAGTTCGACCCGTACATCAACGTAGACCCCGGCACCATGAACCCGTATGAGCACGGGGAGGTGTATGTGACCAACGACGGGGCGGAGACGGATCTCGACCTGGGCCACTACGAGCGCTTTCTGGGCCGCCCCACCAGCCAGGCCAATAACGTCACCACCGGGCGGGTCTACCTCGAGGTCATCACCAAAGAGCGCGCCGGCGCCTTCCTCGGAAAGACGGTGCAGGTGGTGCCCCACATCATCGATGAGATCAAGGACCGCATCCAGCGCCTGGGCCAGACGGGCGACTACGACGTGGTGATCACCGAGGTGGGCGGCACCGTGGGCGACATCGAGAGCCAGCCCTACCTCGAAGCCATCCGGCAGCTCCGCTACGAGCTGGGCGCGCGGAACGCCCTCAACGTGCACCTGACGCTGGTGCCGTACCTTGCAGCCGCCGGTGAGCTCAAGACGAAACCCACGCAGCATTCCGTCAAGACGCTCCTCTCGCACGGCCTGCAGCCCGATATCCTCGTGTGCCGGTCCGAGCGGCCGCTGGACGACGAGTTGCGCCGCAAGATCGCCCTCTTCTGCAACGTGGAGCCCCGCGCCGTCACGCAGTCGCTGGATGCTGAAACCATCTACGAGGTACCCCTGCTGCTGCAAGAAGAGGGGCTGGACGCCATCACGCGGGAGCACCTGCGCATCGACGAGGACTTTCATTCCGACTACCTCGCTGAGGCGCGCCCGATGGATGATTGGATCGACTTCCTAAAGCGCCTGAAGAACCCAGAGTCGACGGTCACGATTGCGCTCGTGGGCAAGTACGTGGAGCATCAGGACGCGTACAAGTCTATCTGCGAAAGCCTTATCTTTGCCGGCGTGGCGCACCAAGTGCAGGTACGCATCCGGTTTGTGCTGTCGGATGATGTGGACAGCGATAATGTGGGCGAGTTGCTGCATGGCGTAGCGGCCGTCATCGTAGCCCCGGGCTTTGGTGAGCGCGGGGTAAGCGGCAAGCTGGAGGCCATCCGGTACGCCCGCACGCAGGATGTGCCGTTCTTCGGCATCTGCCTGGGCATGCAATGCGCCATCATCGAGTTTGCGCGGAATGCCTGTGGCTGGCCGGACGCCAACTCCACGGAGTTCGACGAGGACACGCCACACCCGGTGATTGCCATCATGGAGGAGCAGAAAAAGATTACCGACAAGGGCGGTACCATGCGCCTTGGCGCCTACGACTGCGACCTCGTGGAGGGCTCACGCGTGCAGGCTATTTACGGGACCGACGCGGTGCAGGAGCGCCACCGCCACCGCTATGAGGTGAACAATGTGCTCCGCTACAAGCTGCACGAGCACGGCCTGCGCTTTACCGGGGTGAACCTGGAGCGCGACCTTGTGGAGATCGCCGAGCTGCCCACGCACCGCTGGTTCGTGGGGGTGCAGTTTCATCCCGAATACCGCAGCACGGTGGGCCATCCGCATCCGCTCTTTGCCGACTTTGTGGGCGCGGCCCTGGCCTATGCCGAGGCGCACGACCTGCTAAGCCAGCCGCACCCGCCCCGCCGCGCCTCACCGGCCGCGCTGGCCTCGGCGGATGTGTAGCGCGCCGCGCCGCCTGTCTCCCGTTGGCGCGGTCCGAAGAAATATGCATACCCTATCGCCGCACATCAGACAGACCACCTAAGGCGTGCCATGGACAACCTCTGGAAACTCGTTCTCGCCTTCATAGGCCTTCTTGTGATATTTTCGGCGCTGGTGATGGCGGGCATCAGCCTCCCGCTGTTGCAGTCGGCTATTTTCTGGATCACGCTGTCGGTGTTGGGGGCGACGTTTCTGGGTACCGCCAGCCTGGCCTGCTTTGAGGTGGCCAAGTATTACCGGCGATTGAATGCCTCGCTCGAAGCAGACGAAGGCGCCCCCGCGCTATCGAAAGAGACGCTCCGGGCGCTGGTGCAGGAGGTTGTGGCGGAGGAAGAAGCACGTCAGGACAAAGCACTTCGGGAAAAAGCACGTCAGGACAAAGCCACACCGGAACCCGCGCCCCCGGCGGCCGACGAACCGAAGCAGACGTCCGATCCGGCGAGCAGCCGCCTCGGGTGATCGGCACGGCTGAGCATCGCACACTGACCCTTGAGTCATCACACACCACCCCGCCATGACGATCTACGAAGTCAACCTGCACGTCGACCCGGACGCGGCCCCCGCCTATGCCGACTGGCTGCCAACCCACATCGACGAGATGCTCGCCATCGACGGGTTCGAGGCCGCTACCTGGTATGCCGTGGAGGACGCGGACGACGACCGGGTGCACTGGTGTATCCACTACGAATTGGCCGACCGCGCCGCCTTGCAAGCCTACTTCGACGGTCCGGCCGAGGCTATGCGCGATGACGGCCTCCAGCGCTTTGAGGGGCAGTTCACGGCCGACCGGCGTATTCTTACTCCGGCCCGCGCCACGTCATAGCGTCCATCGGTCCGGTGCAGCAGTAACATTGCAGAGTCTTCAACGATTGGCGGGAGGCTCTGGGGATCTAACGGAAGCCTGCCGTTGTGTCATACTGCACGTTTCCTCGTTGACGCAGCCGGTATCCCATGGATCGCCAAGCCATCCAAGAACGCTACGGCATCGTCGGCTCGTCTGATGCCATCCGCAAGGTCATCGACCGGGCCCGGATGGTGGCCAAGACGGACATCAGCGTGCTGATTCAGGGCGAGAGTGGCGTGGGGAAGGAGCTCATCGCGGAAATCCTGCACGAGCTCAGCAGTCGGCGCCACGGCCCGCGCATCATCGTCAACTGCGGCGCCATCCCCGAAGGCCTCATTGAGTCGGAGCTGTTTGGAGCCGAGAAAGGCGCCTACACCGGCGCGGTGGAAAAGCGTAGCGGCTACTTTGAAGACGCCGATGGCGGGACCATCTTCCTGGATGAGATCGGGGAGATGCCACAGCAGGCCCAGGTGCGGCTGCTGCGCGTGCTCGAATCCGGGCAGTTTAGCCGCGTCGGGTCCAGCCAGCAGCGCTCAACCGATGTGCGGGTGATTGCCGCCACCAATAAGGACCTGGCCCAGGAGGTGGAGCAGGGCGAGTTTCGGGAGGACCTCTACTACCGCCTCAGCACCGTCATCATTCGCATCCCGCCCCTCCGGGAGCGCACGGAGGACATCCTGCCGATCTTCGACACCTACATGCACCGCTTCGCGCAGAAGTACGACAGCGCGCGTAAAGCGCTGACCGACGACGCCCGTGAGCTGTTGCAGCGCTACCACTGGCCGGGCAACGTGCGGGAGTTGCGCAACGTGGCCGAGCAGGCGGTGGTGCTGATGCGGGGCGATACCCTCTCGGCCGATGACCTCCGCCCCCAGCTCAAAGGGCCGGAAGTTAGCCGGGAGAAGAGCCTGATGCCGGTGCGCCGAGCCGGGCGACAGAAGCAGCAGGATCAGGATGGCGCGAGCGAGTTTCGCGAGCGCGAGATGATTTACCGGGCCCTCTGGGAGATCCGCGTCGAAATGCGGGAGTTGAAAGAAGAGATGCAGAAGTTGCGGGCCTCCAGTGGCAGCGTCGCCATTCCGCGCAAGCTCGCCGAACAGCACGATTTCTCCAGCGAACAGGGCGACTACGTGATCATCGATAGCTCGTCTTCCGGGTCAGCTCCGGACGACGACTACTTTGAAGATGCCGCCTACGAAATCGAACAAGACGAGAACGGTAGCAACGGAAATCCGTCGCCGGAGCCGACCCCAGTGGGCGCTGCCAATCGCCCGCTCGCGCCTTCGCGGAGCGATGAGGCCGCCTCCAATCGCGCCGAGCGCTCGGCCGAAGCGCAAACAGCCGAGGCGGCGCATGATCCTGAAGACCTCCCGACGCTGGAGGAGGCCGAGCAGAAGCTCATCAAACAGGCCCTGCGCCAGTTTGAGGGGAACCGGCGTCAGACCTCCAAGGCCCTCGGCATTAGCGAACGCACGCTCTACCGCAAGCTCAAAAACATCGATGAAGAGGAGTTGTAAGCGCGCCGCCTGCCACGAGCCGCTCCACGGCGCCCGACTCTTTCCCGCGCATGGACATGCTTTCACGTAATCACTGGGGCCGCGCAGTAGCGCTGCTCCTCACAGGTAGCCTGCTGCTCGGCGGCTGTGCCTTCTATAGCTTCACCGGCGCCACCATTCCCGGGCACATCAACACCATTGCGGTGCCGCTGGCTACTGACCGCACCGACGGCCCCCTGCCCACGCTCGACGAGATCCTCACGCAGCAGGTGATCGCGCAGTTCGTCAACCAGACACGCTTGCAGTTGACCTCATCGGAGACGGACGCCGATGCGCTGTTGGACCTGCGCATTGAGCAGTATAGCAACAATCCGACCGCCGTGGGGGGCGATCAGGCGGCGCGCAACCGCGTATCGCTCTCCGTCGCGGTGCGGTACGTGGATCAGGTGAATGACGAAGAGTTGCTGGATCGCTCGTTTAGCGGTTCGGAGGAGTATGACCCCATTGAGCTTGGCCCGGCGGGGGAGGAGGAAGCAGCGCGGGCGGCGCTGGATATCATCGCCCAAGACATCTTCACGGCGGCCACCTCTAACTGGTAGGCATGAAGTAACATGCCCGGCCTTTACGACACGTACGGTTACGCCTCCGCCACTCTTTTCGTATGACCTCCTGGTTGCATGATTGCCGTACTATACGCCGTTGCAATGGCAGTCCTCCTTGTGTATGGGCTCAACCTGCTCTGGCTATCCCTCGGGCCTGCCCGTCCACGTAGCGCGGCTGACGCCCCGCCGGAGGCTCCCGCCGAGGGGTGGCCCTCGGTGACGGTACAGTTGCCGGTCTACAACGAAGCCCACGTCATCGAACGCCTCATCGATGCCTGCGCGCGTCTCGACTATCCGCAGGCGCAGCTGGAAATCCAGGTGCTGGATGACTCCACCGACGAGACGCAGGCGCTTGCTGAGCAGCGCGCGGCCTACTGGCGGCAGCGGGGCGTTAACATCAGTTGCATCCGCCGGCCCACCCGCCGCGGCTACAAGGCGGGCGCCTTGGCCTATGGGCTGGAGCGTGCCGAGGGCGACTTTGTGGCCATCTTTGACGCTGACTTTGTACCGCCGCCGGACTTCCTCAAGCGCATGCTGCCCCGGTTCGATGCGCCAGACATCGGCCTGGTGCAGGCCCGCTGGGGGCATCTCAACCGAACGCAGTCGTGGCTGACGCAGGTACAGGCGCTGGCACTGGATGCCCACTTCTGCATCGAACAGACGGGCCGTAACCGGGCGGGCTGCTTCATGAACTTCAACGGTACGGCCGGGGTCTGGCGGCGCGCCTGTATTGACGACGCGGGCGGCTGGAAGGCCGATACGCTCACTGAAGACCTGGACCTCAGCTACCGCGCGCAACTGAACGGCTGGCGCCTGCGGATGGCGATGGACGTGGCCGTGTCGGCGGAGCTGCCGGCCAACGTCAACGGCCTGCGGACGCAGCAGCACCGGTGGACGAAGGGCGGGGTGGAGGTGGCCCGCAAGCTGCTGCGCCGGCTCTGGGGCTCGGGCGCATCGGCTGGGGTGAAGCTACAGGGTAGCATCCACCTGCTGGCCCCCCTCGTCTTTCCCTGCATCCTGCTGACCGCCGTACTGCACGCGCCGCTGCTGCTCTCCTCCGAGGCCGGCGCCGGACCCGGCCCGCTATACTTTACCGTGATGGGACTTGGCATTGTGGGCTTTGTCGGCTTCTTCCTGGCGCAGGTGCAGGCGCAGCGCACCCTGCAGACCGACTGGGTGCGGCGCTTGCGGCTGTTTCCGGTGTTTGCGGCCGGCATGATCGGGCTCTCGGTGAATAACGGCTGGGCCGTGCTGCAGGGCCTGCTGGGCCGCAAAAGCGCGTTCGTGCGTACGCCGAAGTTCAGCACCGAGATCTTCAGCGCGGGCGCCTCCGGGGCGTGGTGGAAAAGCCGGTATGCCAACACGCGCATTGACCAGGTCGCCTGGTGGGAGGCGGCGCTCTGCCTCTACTGCACCGGCGGGCTCGTGCTGCTGCTGGCCAACGGCATCTGGTCGGCCGTGCCCTTTCAGCTCCTCTTCGCGGTAAGCTTTGCCTTTTTTGCCAGCTACAGCTTCCGGCAAGCGCGCCTGCCCGCAACCGCCGGCGCGCAGACAGCAGCGCAGAGTTGACGGAAGTCCCCGCCGTGCCTATGTTACCCTTTCCCACGCCACTAACCCGTCGATCCGCCTCGCGTCATGGCGATTTCTGAAATCAAACAGGCCGTCCAATACATGCGGGCGGGCGATACCACCGAAGCGGTGCCGCTCCTGGAGCGCGTCACTACCCAGATGCCGCAGTACGTGACGGCCCACGTGCTGCTGGCGCGCATGTACGAGGCCGCCGGCCGTGGCGAAGACGCCCTGCGCACGTGGGAGCACGCGGCGTTTCTGCTGCCTGGCAGCCCCACGATCCGCGCCGGCGTGCGCCGGGTGCTGCGGCGTCAGCCGTCCATTCCTGCCCCCGCGCCTTCCAAGCCCCCCACGGAAGACCGCACGGACGAGGCGTCGCCATCGGCAGAGGCGCCATCTGCTGGTACGGCGACGACAGGCGCCCCTGCTGAGGTCCCGCGCGCAGAAGCCCCGGCCTCTGCGGCTGCCGCCGAGGCGCTGGAAGCCGAAGGCGAAGACCTGGACCGCCTCATCGAAGACCTCGAGACCGCCCGTATCGTCCCGCGGCCCGACCTCGACGACATCCCCGAGCCGGACCTCGAAGACGACATCGACGACATGGTGTCGGAAACGCTGGCGCGCATCTACAGCTCGCAGGAGCAATTCGGAGAGGCGGCACGAATTTATGAGAAGCTGGCGGTGATAGACCCTGACCGCGCAGACGAGATGGAGGCGAAGGCCGCTGACATGCGCGCCAAAGAAGCCGAGCAAGAAGGGTAGAGGTTTAGGGATCGAGGAAAGGAGGAATCGATGCACGCAACGCCATACCTTCCCTCCAGCGTTATCCTGAACGGTGGTACGCGTGGGTGTTTGAGGGTTTGGGCGTATGGGGGTGTGGGGGTGGCTCTTTCGTTGAGATGACGGGGGAGTCGATGAAACGAGGAATGGCGGCTGTGAGGTAGCGTCGACCGGCTGGTCGACGGGCCTGACGCGGCGCTCAGGTGACTGGCGAGACGATAAGATCTTCCCGATACATTATCCCACATCGTCAGGTGTGTCGCCCCGCCTTGTTGCTGGACTCATGAGCGGCACGTCGCTGGATGGCGTGGACGCGGTGCTGGCCCAGGTGGAGGGCACCGGGCGCCGGCTTTCGGTGACGTCCCACGCGTTTGTGCATCAGCCGTACCCCCGCTGCGCCATGGGAAGTGCCTTGATAGAGTCTCAATGTACGCAGTGCAAAACCTGTTTAAACAAGTTATAGTTAATAACATATTCATATGAATTTGTTGCATGTGAGCTGGGGGGGGTATATTAAACCACCGTTCAACCGCCATCAGGCCTTGTCACGTCATGAAGTTATCATCTGCTCCGTATCGTCTGTTCCTCACGTTTTTTATATCATTCCTCTTTGCCTTGGGCTCCGTGATCTATGCGAATGCGCAGGCTGACCAAGAGCTGGAACCCATCTCAGGCTTCATAAGGTGTGAAGAATATTGTAGTGATCAGTCGTGTGACGGCCACTTCGATGACTGCGACGGAACCTCCGTGCAATGCTGTGTATGGTCAGACTTCGACTTTGATACGCAAACGTGTGACGAGGGGACGGCATACGACACTGGGTGTGCTGGTACTCCGATTGTTCATTAGGTTTGAAACGCGAGACCTGAATACTGATCTTGGCACTGACCATGTTAAAGGGATCTTTCGTGGCTTTCGCGGTAGCACTGGTTCTTGTAATCTGTGCACCCACCCTATCGGTTCTACCAGATGACCCCTACGCCTTACGTCCGTCATTGGTAGGGGAACCGCCATCCGAACGTACGTGGCTGGAGCCCGCCATTGAAAAGGTGGCCACGCTTAGCCAGTCGGACGAATACGTGCTGTACACACCAGAGGGTGCCACGCTTGGGCCGGAGGGGTCGGTGCTTGTATATGACTTTGGCGAACATCAGCTGAAGGCGTTTGCGTCCGATGGTACGTACCTGCGGAGCTACGGCCAAGGGCAGGGCATGGGGCCAGGGGAGGTCTTGCAACTGAGAGATGGTGGCGTCTGGCAAGACTCGCTCGTGTACCTGGTCGATGGCATGCAGCGCCAGGTGAATCTTTTCGATCAGGAAGGGCAGTTCATCGACGTAGAGGCCTACCCGGAAGGCGTGACACAGTATGGACGGGGGGCCGACGGCACGTGCTTCGTGCGGCCTCCCCCTGTTCCTGAAAGGCCATTGCTGGAGATGCATACCCCGGATGGAGTGCGACAGGTGCCCCGATTCTCGGAAGATCCCCCAGATACCGGGGCCTGGTTCGGTGGCTGGCTGAATATCCACAATGATCGGGCGCTCTACGCGTCTACGTACGCGCCCGTCATCCTTGCTTATTCCGCTGATGACACGGTGGGCACGGCTCACCCTACACCGGATTTCGGTGGGCCTTTTGTCGGCAGACCCGTTGCTACGGGAGAAGGGACGTATCACATCTGGGCGCAGGTGGACGGCGATGTCCTCACAACTCAGCTGTGGGATGGGGAAGGTTCGGTGCCTTCAGGTCCGATGCCCGACTCGCTGTTTTTCGATGTCTATGACGCCACCGACGTATCGCATCAGTATTCAGCCCGTTTTGCCGTCCCAGGGCGACGGGCGATGTACGCACCAGAGTCCCGGCTGCTCGTAGCCCCGCAGGATACGACCGTGGATCTGTACCGCCTAACGAACGAGTGAAGATGCGATTAGAATTGGACATCCGTTCAGAGGTCGTTCTTCACGTACTCGTGGTGCTTACCGGCATAATGGCCGTGTGGCTATTTTGGCCGCCAACAAACACGAGCGAAAACGCAGATCAACGTCCCCCATGGGAGAGCATAGATATTCCGGAGCGCGCGCTTGGCGTAAAGGGTGCCGATTCTTTTGTCTATATACTGACGTCATTAAACTGTCCTTATACCGCGAAAAGCCTTGATTTTTATGCTGATCTGCGTCATGAGATCGATAGCGTACGACATGCGGTTGTAGATGTAGCTTTTCTGTTGGTCCTCAACAGCGAGTCGACCATGTCACATCGCGAGAAGAGATTGCAATTAGATATTTTCCGCTCCTCTGGTATTGGCGTTGATTCCCTCGTGACGCTGCCCTTTTCATCGCTGGACATCCCAGGAACCCCAGCGATCGTTGTATCCCAGAGGAATGACGACGTCGCAGCCGCGTGGGTTGGTTACCAGAGAGAACGAGGTCAGGAGGCGATCCGGGAAGCTCTACAGAGTCTTTAGTTCGCTTCTTAGCCGTGCGTACGTCCACTAAGGTTGGCAGCGAGTTTTGCGCTCGTGATCCTAAACGAAGTGAAGGATCTCCTTGTGGCAAACTAACGACGCAGCTGCAGGAAAGCGGTGGTGCGTGTGGGTGTTTGAGGGTTTGGGCGTGTGGGAGTGGTTCTTTGGTTAAGATGAGGGGGCGGGAGGCGAGGAATCTCCAAGTTACGGAATCGAAGAAACGAGGAATGGCGGCTGTGAGGTAGCGTCGACCGGCTGGTCGACGGGCCTGACGCGGCGCTCAGGTGACCGGCGAGGCGATGAGATCCTCCCGACGTAACCAAACGTCGGCGACCGATGCGCATAGAACGGCCGACTCCGTTTTTTACCTCACGCCCGCCTTCCTCCCGTCCCGTTATGCCCGCACCGCCCGCTGCGTCGCCTCGCCTTGTTGCCGGACTCATGAGCGGCACCTCGCTGGATGGCGTGGATGCCGTGCTGGCCCACGTGGAGGGCACCGGGCGCCGGCTTTCGGTGACGTCTCTGGGGTTTGTGCACCAGCCGTATCCTGCCGCCCTGCGCAGCCTCATCGCGGCGCAGTCGACGCCAGAGCGCTCGTCGGTGGGCGCCGTCTCCCAGCTCAACGTCCGCCTGGCCCACGTCTACGGCGCGGCCGTGCGGTCGCTGATGGACACCGCCGGCCAGCCGGTGGAGGCGCTGGACCTGATCGGCCTCCACGGGCAGACCGTCTACCATCACCCCACCCCGGCCGACTGCGCGGGGCAGGCCGTGGCGTCTACCCTGCAGCTGGGCGACCCGTCGACGCTGGCTACCCTGCTGCAGGTGCCCGTGGTGGGCCATTTTCGCCAGGCCGACATGGCGCTGGGCGGGCAGGGCGCTCCGCTTGTGCCGTACGTCGACTGGGCACTCTGCACGTCCGCCGAGGAGGCGCGCGGTCTCCTTAACCTGGGCGGCATCGCTAACCTCACGGTGCTACCCGCGGGCGCCGCCCTGACCGACGTGCAGGCGTTCGACACCGGGCCGGGCAACATGGTCATTGATGGGCTGGCCGAGCGCCTGCTGGGGCAGCCATTTGATGCGGGCGGCACCGCTGCTGCGTCCGGCACCATCGCCAACGGGCTGCTGGCTGATCTGCTGAACATCCCCTTTTTTGCGCAGGCGCCCCCGCGCTCCACGGGGCGCGAAGCCTTTGGTGCGGCTTTTCTGGAAGATCTCCTGCAGCAGGCCACGGCCGCAGGCGTCACAGAACCGGCCGACCTGCTCGCCACCGGCACGGCCCTCACGGCGGCCTCCGTGTATCAGGCATACGTCCGCTTTGTGCGGCCTACCCAGCCCATCGCAGCGTTGTGGGTGTCGGGGGGTGGGGTGCACAACACGTTCCTGCTCCAGAAACTGGCCGACGCGTTCGCGCCGGTCCCGGTGCGGTCCGTGGCGGTGCTGGGCATCGACCCGGATGCGAAGGAGGCGCTTGCCTTTGCGGTGCTGGCCCACGAGACGGCCAACGGGGTGCCGACCAACGTGCCGTCAGCCACCGGGGCCACGGGCCGCGCGGTGCTGGGTACGCTGTGCCGTCCTGCCGGTCGGGATGTCGGATGAGTAGCGTGCTCTTTTTGAAGCGTACGATAGGGCGGCGTCGGGATCTTGTGAAGGGCGGCTGAATTGCCTATCATACGGGTCGCTCCTACTCCGCCCCTTTACACATTTCCTCATGTCCCACGACGTTTGTTCGGCAGGCTGGGGCCTGTCGCCTGCCGGAAAGCGCCTTGCCGTGCTTCCGATAGTGCTCCTTCTTGCAGCTGTCATCGCCTGCGTTGGCGCACCCGTTTCCGCGACCACGTCTCCCGCACTGGCCGCTTCTGCAACAGTTATAACCGCGGCCACCGACACCGCCGCGGTGCGGATCGTCCAGCCCGGTGCACCGGGCGAGCCTACGCAGGTGCTGCAGGAACGCCAGCCGCCGCCCATCCGCATTGTGCAGCCCGGCGCTCCCGGCGAGCCCACGCAGGTGCTCTCCCGCGGCGCACGTCCGGCAGCCGCTCCGGCCCGCATCGTGTACCCTGGCGCTCCGGGTGAGCCCAGCCGGGTGCAGCGCCCGGCCGCTACGTTGCAGCGTGCCCAAGGCCCGCAGCACACCGAGGCTGACGTGGCCTTTATGCAAGACATGATCCTGCACCATGCGCAAGCGGTGCAAATGACGGCGATGGTGGCGGATCGCGCAGCCAGCGCGGACGTGCGCCAGCTCGCCGAGCGCATCGAACGGTCACAGGAAGACGAGATCGCCTACATGCTGTCGTGGTTGGCGCGCCGCGGGGAAGAGCCCCCCATGCTTTCGCCGCAGGAGCGGGCCCTCTTGGGGATGGACGACGCGGAGGACCATGGCGACCACACCGCGCATGACCATGAAACGCACGCGCACGACGGCCACGACCACGACGGCCACGCGCACGACGGCCACGACCACGACGGCCACCACGCCATGCACGACCACAGCGACATGGCGGGGATGCTCTCGCCCGACCAACTGGACGAGCTGGCCGCAGCTTCGGGGGAGGCCTTTGACCGGCTCTTTCTGGAGTTTATGATCTTCCACCACGAGGGCGCGATCACCATGGTCGACGAACTCTTCGCCGCCCCCAACGCCGGGCAGGAAGCCGAAATGTTTGATTTTGCCTCCCACGTCGAGTCCGATCAGGCCATCGAGATCGAACGGATGGAACGCCTCCTCACGCAGCTTCCATAAGCAGCTTTCATACGTAACCTCCAACCCCTGTGCTCTATAGCCAGCCCCTGCAGCAACCTCTGCTCTTGCCCTCGCCGGCCACGGGGTCGTTTCACCTCCCATCATCTGATTACACGACGCGCATGTTTTCTCTTTCTTGCTGTACACCGGTCGGCCGCACCCTAACGGTGGGCCTGCTCGCTCTGCTCATTGGTGCCTGGACGGCGGGGCCCGCGCTTGCCCAGGACCACGCACCGCATGCACCCACGGAAGCATCCACGGAAGCACCCACAGAAGCGGCCGCCGATGACGAAGACGTCTGGTGGGATCCGGACGACCCCCGCATCGGGCTGGCGGCGGGCTGGTACGACGCCGAAGAGGCCGCACAGCACATGGAGCTGCTGGCCTCCTTGCCGCGGCCCGATATCTTTGTGGATGCCGATAATCCGGGGGACCTCAACTTTGCCAACTCGGATATTGCGTTCCGCGACCACTACGCCATCGTGGGTAACTTTTATGGCTTCATGATCTACGACATCGCCAATCCGCAGCAGCCCACGCTGGAGGTGGCGGTCGTGTGCCCCGGGGGGCAGGGCGATGTATCCATCTACGGCGACCTCATCTTCATGTCGGTAGAGCAGACGCGCGGCCGTATCGATTGTGGCGTGATGGGCGCGCCAGGCCGGGTGAATGAGGAGCGCTTCCGCGGGGTGCGTATCTTTGACATCAGCGACCTCACCACCCCGAAGCAGGTCGCTGCCGTCCAAACGTGCCGCGGCTCGCACACCCACACCATTCTGGATGACCCCAACGACGACGAGAACCTGTACGTGTACGTCTCGGGCACCAGCTTCGTCCGCTCGGGGGAAGAGCTGGAAGGCTGTGTGCCGCTGGGCCCGGACGAGTCGGACGATACGTCGTTCTTTCGCATCGAAGTGATTCAGGTCCCACTGGATGCCCCGCAAGACGCCCGCGTGGTCAGCGAGCCGCGCGTTTTCGCCGATGAGGAGACCGGCCGTGTGGATGGCCTCTGGCCGGGCGGCGACCATGGCGAAGGGACCCAGCGCTCGCGGCAGACCAACCAGTGCCACGACATCACGGTGTACCCGGAGATCGGGCTGGCCGCGGGCGCGTGCTCAGGGAACGGTATCCTGCTCGACATCACCGACCCCGTCAACCCCGTGCGCATCGACGCCGTGGCGGATGAGAACTTTGCCTACTGGCACTCCGCCTCGTTCAACAATGACGGCACGAAGGTGCTCTTCACCGACGAATGGGGCGGGGGGACGTCGCCGCGCTGCCGCGCCGACGACCCCGTCACCTGGGGTGCCAATGCCATCTTCACCCTGGAGGACGGCGTGATGACCCAGGCGAGCTATTACAAGATTCCGGTGGTGCAAACATCCACCGAGAACTGCGTGGCGCACAACGGCTCCCTCATCCCCGTGCCGGGGCGCGACATCAAAGCGCAGGCCTGGTATCAGGGCGGGGTGTCGGTCTTTGACTTTACCGACCCCGACGACCCCTTCGAGATCGCCTTCTTCGACCGCGGCCCGATGAGCGACGACGAGCTGCAGGTGGCCGGCTACTGGTCCACCTACTGGTACAACGGCTACATCTACGGCACCGAGATCGCCCGCGGGTTCGACGTCCTGGAGCTCACGCCGAGTGAGCACCTGAGCGAAAACGAACTGGCGGCTGCCAAGCTCGTCACCTACGACGAGTTCAACCCGCAGCACCAGCCGCGCAACACGTGGCCGGCCAGCTTCGTGGTGCCCCACGCCCTGCTCGATCAGCTCGACCGCAACGACGGGCTGGCAGCGGAGCGCCGAGGTGACGTGCGCGATACGCTGGAGGCTATTGAGGCGATGAGCGACCGTCCGGCACAGCAGGAGGCCCTGAACGCGCTGGCCGAAGCCCTGCAGCGCGACGCCGCCAACGGCGCTGCCGACACCGACCGCGTCACCCTGCTTGCTGAAGCCGTGGGCGACCTCGCGGTATCCATGCGCTAAGCACAGGACGCGGAACGGTTGCGCCTGTCGCCGCCAGACGGGCGACTCCGCTGAGGGCGCACACACCGGGTTTGCCCGAGACGGCCGGTGGCAGATAGCCACGGGCCGTCGGGCGTTCTGGTGCCCGCGTGTGCCTTCCGGCGGCTGCGCCGGGGGGCTTTGGTGGGCGCGACCAGTGCGTGCCCCCGGTGGTGTAGCGCCTTCCCTGTAGCGCTCCCCGACGGATCCCTACACACGGGTACGTTTTTTCCTGACCTCGCGCTGGTATGCTATGGCTTCACCCTCGTCTCCCTACCGTCCCATTGAAGACTACGGCCTGATTGGTGATATGCGGACCGTGGCGCTCGTGAGCACGGAGGGCGCCATCGACTGGTGCTGCCTGCCCCGGTTTGATGCGCCGAGCGTTTTCGGGCGGATCCTGGACCATGAAAAGGGCGGCACCTTTCATCTGCGCGTCGTGGGCGATGACGTGGAAACCAAGCAATTCTACTGGCCGGATACCAACGTGCTCGTGACGCGCTTTCTCTCGGAAGACGGCGTAGGCGAGGTGCGCGACTTCATGCCGGTGGGCGGGCCGGAAGTAGATCCCGACGAGCGGCAGATCATCCGCACGGCGCGCGCGGTGCGGGGTACGGTGCCGTTTCAGCTGGACTGCCATCCGGCGTTCGATTTCGCTCGGGCGGAGCATACGGTGAGCGCCACGCCAAACGGCGTATGCTTCCATGGGCCCGACCTCGGCCTTAGCCTGGCCAGCGAGGTGCCGCTGGAGCAGACGGGCGACGGGGCAAGGGCCTCCTTCACCTTACGCGAAGGGGAGAGCACGACGTTTGTCCTGCGCACCATGCCTACGGGAGGCGACTGCGGCACCCCGCTCGACCCGGACCAGGCCGAGGCCGCCTTCCGCGCCACCGTGGCGTACTGGCGCGACTGGCTGGCGCAGAGCACCTACACCGGGCGCTGGCGCGAGTCCGTGCATCGCTCGGTGCTGGCGCTGAAGCTCCTCACCTACGCCCCCACCGGGGCCATCGTGGCGGCGCCCACCTGTGGGCTGCCCGAAGAGGTCGGTGGCGTCCGCAACTGGGACTACCGCTACACGTGGATCCGCGACGCGGCGTTTACCATCTACGCCTTTTTGCGCATCGGCTTCACCGACGAGGCGCGCGACTTCATCACCTTTCTGACGGGCCTGTGTGCGGATGCCGCCGCCGACGGACGCCCGCTGCAGATCATGTACGGCATCGACGGGCGGGCGGAGCTCACAGAAGAGACGTTGGACCAGCTCGAAGGGTACCGCGGATCAGCACCTGTGCGGGTGGGCAATGGCGCGTACGACCAGCTGCAGCTCGACATCTACGGCGAGCTCATCGACTCCATCTACATCTACGACAAATACGGCGTGCCCGTGACCCATGAGGTCTGGGGCTCCGTGCGCACCTATGTGGACTGGGTGTGCGATCACTGGGAGCAGCCCGATGAAGGCATCTGGGAGGTGCGCGGAGGGCGCCAGCAGTTCGTCTACTCCAAGCTGATGTGCTGGGTAGCCGTCGACCGCGGGCTGCGCCTGGCGCGGAAGCGTTCGCTCCCCGCCGATGAAGACCGCTGGCTGGCCTGCCGCAACGCCATCTACAAGACCCTCATGACCGAGGGGTGGAACGAGGACCGGGGGAGCTTTACGCAGCACTTCGGCACCGACGCCCTGGATGCGGCCAACCTGATGATGCCGCTGGTGCTGTTCCTCTCGCCCGGCGACGAGCGCCTGCACCGCATGTTGGACGCGACGATGCAGACGCCGGAGCAGGGCGGGCTCGTTTCCAACGGGCTGGTCTACCGCTACAACCTCGATGAGAGCGACGATGGGCTGGCCGGTGAAGAGGGCACGTTTAACATCTGCACGTTTTGGCTGGTCGAAGCCCTCACGCGGGCGGGCTGGACGGAGCCGGAGCGGCTGGAGGATGCCCGCCTCATCTTCGAGCAAATGCTGGGCTACGCCAACCACGTAGGTCTCTATGCCGAAGAAACCGGCGCCCGGGGCGAGGCGCTCGGTAACTTCCCACAGGCCTTCACCCACCTTGCCCTCATCAGTGCGGCGTACAACCTGGACCGCACGCTGGAGTAAGCCTGGTCGCGACACGTCTCCTCCCATCCGCTGTGGACCCCGCCCACCGCTCCATGTACAAACGCCTCTTTGCTTCCCTGCTGGCCCACGCCGACGGCGCGCAGGAGCGCCTTTATGGCGATATCAAGCGGGAGCTGTTCGCGCCGCTGTCGGGTACGGTGCTGGAGATCGGCCCGGGGAGCGGGCTCAACCTGCCGTACCTTCCCTCGGCGGTGACGCACTGGATTGGGATAGAGCCCAACCCGCACTTCCACCCGTACATCCGCGCCCAGGACGCGGCGCAGCGGCTGGAGGTCACCCTCCACGAAGCCGTCGCGGAGGCGCTGCCCGTGGGCGACCACGCGGTGGACGCGGTCATCAGCACGCTGGTGCTGTGCTCGGTGGACAGTGTGCCGCAGGCGCTGGACGACGCGCGGCGGGTGCTGCGTCCGGGCGGGCGTTTCGTATTTATCGAGCACGTAGCGGCGGACGAGGAGCGGTGGCTTCATACGGCGCAGCGGGCCATCCAACCCGCCTGGTGCTACTGCGCCGACGGGTGCCGGCTGCATCGGCACACGGGCGAGGCCATCGAGGATGCCGGCTTTGCAGAGGTGCACCTCAGGCGCCGCATGATCGGCTCGGCGTTCAACCTCGTGCAGCCGCACATTGTGGGGTGGGCGATCGCGTGACGGCTCTCGGGTGTGATAGTTTTTCACGTGTGGGCGTGTTTTCGGTGTGGGGGTTTGGGAGTGTGGGGGTTTCTTTTAGTCGAAACGGGGAATCGAAGAATGGAGGAAACGAGGACGCTTTCGTTGAACGTGGCACGTTAAACGCCTATCGATCGCGGTTGCCGATAGCCCCACTCGGTCGCGCCTAAACCCGACGTCGTAAAACTCAACCCGCAACCCCCAGACTCAACAAACGACTGCCAATCCGACGCAGCACTACCCCCTGGCACAGTCGTTGATATGCGGCAAAGTAAATCAATCTGTGTCTCGTGCAAACTCTCACACCATGATGCGCTGGTTACATCTCCCCCTCGGTCTTCTGCTCATTCTGGGTTGCAGCCTTGATGGTCCATCTACGAAAGCGACCGCCCACGCTGCGTTCGAAACACCTCCGCAGCGACCGGCTGTGCTCTATGCCGACACGGTGGCCGCGCAGCAGGAAATCACCCGGAGCCGTGAGAACGCTATCACGCGTGCCGTAGAGGCCGTAACGCCGGCCGTGGTGAGCATCAACGTGCTGGAAGTGCGCCGCGTCCAGGTCCGCGATCCCTTCAGCAACTTCTTCAACGATCCCTTCTTCGAGCATTTCTTCGACCGGCGCCCGCGCACCATGGAGCGGGAGGTGCAAAACCTCGGGTCCGGCTTTGTGATCTCAGCTGACGGGTACATCGTCACGAATGAGCATGTGGTGGGCCATGCTACGCAGATTGAAGTGCAGTTTCCAGATGGCCGCTCGATGGAGGCCGAGCTGGTCGGCAGCGACCATGCGTCCGATCTGGCGCTGCTGAAGGTCACGCCCGCCGAGCCCCTGGCGTACCTCGCCTTCGCGGACGCCACCGCTCCCATTCCTGGCGAGTGGGTGATCGCGCTCGGTAACCCGTTCGGACTCTTTGAAGCGGCCGACCCCACCGTTACCGTCGGTGTCGTGAGCGCGGTGGGGCGCAACCTGCAGACCCGCCGCGACGGCCGCGTCTATCGCGATATGATCCAGACCGATGCGGCCATCAACAGGGGCAACTCCGGCGGGCCGCTCGTCAATGCGGATGGGGACGTTATCGGCGTAAACACCGCCATCATCGGGCCTGCGGGCGGCAGCGTGGGGATCGGGTTTGCCGTGCCCAGCGACCGGGCCACACGCATCCTTGATGAGCTCCGCACCCACGGCGAAGTCGACCGCTCGTACTATACGGGCGTCCAGCTTATCGATGTGGACCGCCGCATCGCGCAGGGCCTCGGGCTGGCGCAGGCGCGCGGCGCCTTCGTCCGCGACGTGGACCCCCGCTCGCCGGCCGATGCGGCGGGGCTCCAGCGCTACGACGTCATCGTCTCGCTGGACGACCGGCCCGTCGCCAACCGGCAGGACTTCCTCGTGGGCCTGTACGACTTCCGGCCCGGCGATGACGTCACGCTCGCGCTCATCCGCGATGGCGAGCGCATCACCACCACGCTGGAGATCGGGCGGCAGGGGTAACAAGACGCCCCCCGCCGCTATGACCATTGTGTCTGTACTTCATCCGTTGTGCGCTCGCCGGTTGAGAACGTATGGCATAGACGCTGGTGTAGAGCTAAACATTAGGGGCTTCGTTTAAATGGTAGCCACTGATATAAACCCCGGACGTTTGGGTACAAGTGGATGCCCTCGTGGTATGGTGCCACTCCGCGTACAAAAGTCCCTTCTCCCTCGACGGGAGAAGGCCAGTTAGTCCGGTAAAAGTCAAGTTGAACATCGCTGTTTTTGCGAACCATTTGTTTCTACGGGCAGTTGCTCCAAATAGGCGGCTGTCGGTGGTGATATCCCGCACATGGTGTCAACAGCACCTTGGGAATCCCGCTGCAGTCGCCTTCTTTTGCGGCCACGGGTCGGTCGCCCAGCCGCAGGGCGGGCGAAATCCGATAGTGCTGCCGATCAGGTGGGCTCGCCATGGGCTTCCGCGGGGTCAAGCAACGCCAGGTCCGCGACCGCGTGCTGGAGGGCCTGGCGAGCGTACGACCCAAGAGGGGTGAGCGGCGGACGCATCCGCTGCCAGCCGGCATGGCCGGTCTGCCACGCCATCACCTGCTTGAGCATCGGGATGGTGGGGTGGGCCATCAGCGTACGGCGGATGTGGGATAGCCGATCCTGTGTGCTATGCGTCGCCTCGGTATCGGCCGTGCCGGCGGCGTGCTGCGAAAAGACAGCGCCCGCAAGCGCGTGGGTTACGTTGACGGTGGCCGAGATGCAGCCCGCGCCGCCCGCCTCCAGCGTGTCGTGCAGGTAGACCTCATTGCCGGCAAGCAACTGGAGGTCGGGAAACGTCGCGCGCAGCCCACGCATGTGCGTCCAGTCGCTACTCGAATCCTTGATGCCCGCGATGGTGTCGGGAAAGGCGTCGACGAGGCGGCTGATGAGTTCGTGCGAGTAGGGCACACCGCTCATCTTGGGGAAGTGGTACAGGTAGAGGGCCAGGCGCTTGTCATCGACGCCGCGGATGATCTGCTCCAGGGCCGCAAACGCGCCCTCGGTGGTGATGCCCTGATAGTAGAAGGGCGGCATCGTGAGCACGCCGGGGATGTCGTGCGCCAGCGCGTGGCGCGCCAGCGCAACGGTATCGGGTATGGCAGCACATCCAGCGCCCACCATGAGGCGTTCGGCGGGTATGCCAGCCTCAAGCACCCCCTCCAGCCCGGCCTGCCGCTCGGCCACGGAGAAGGAGTTGGCTTCGCCCGTGCTGCCAAAGAGCAGCACGCCGGTGCATCCGCCCTCCAGCAGCCGGCGGATATGGCGCGTCCAGGTTGGGACGTCGATCGAAAGATCCGCGTGAAGCGGAGTTAGGCAAGCGGCGTAGATGCCATCGGGGCAAGGCACAGGGGCAGGGGCAGTCAGTGGTCAACAATATGCCAGAGGTGAACACGTGACGGTGCGTTGTGCTCCATAATGCAGTCCAGTCCCCCGTTTTCTAATCATGTCGGTCAACCCGACAGCTCATCATTCACAGCACTCTGCCCACCACAAAAGTCCTCTCTCCCCCGGCGGGAGAGAGCCAGAGAGGGGGAAGCCCAATGCGTACGGAAGCCCAATTCGCAATTCACCTCATGATACCGGCATCTTGCTGATGTTTTCTGTCCATCAGCCGTATCCGGCCAGACGGGCCAGCCTCTCCGGCGCGTCCCAGAACGGGCCGAGCGCGTCGGCGTGCGCGCGGGGAGCAGGTCCTGTGTCTTCGTGGAAGTGCCGCCTGGTTGATGGATCAGACTGCTGAGGGTCATGCAGGCCAAGCCAGCCGTTTCATCGCACGCGGAGCGTGCTCATTGTGCGCTCCCACGCAGAGCATGGGAGCGAGAAACCTGCCGTTCAGGCGCGCCTCGCCGCTTGCGGTCGACGTCTTCTCTCCACCGGCGGGAGAGAACCAAAGAGAGGGGGCTGGTCAGCGCCGAGCATCCGGGCACAGGCACGCTACCGCCACTCGCCGAAGCGGCCTATTGTAGCCGGCACCCCATCTGCTGATACCACGCCCCCTCATCCCGTCCTTCTCCCGCAAAGGGGAGAAGGGGCTTGTGGGCGGGCTGCAGTGCTCATGCTATGAGGCCGTAGAGCCTCTGCGCCCATGGCGTTCCTGCTGGATGCCGTGCTGGCTCCCACTGTTCAACCAAAGCCCCTGCCGTTCAGGCGCGCCTCGCCGCTTGCGGTCGACGTCCTCTCTCCCCCGGCGGGAGAGAACCAAAGAGAGGGGGATGGCCAGCGCCGAGCATCCGGGCACAGGCACGCTACCGCCACTCGCCGAAGCGGCCTATTGTAGCCGGCACCCCATCTGCTGATACCACGCCCCCTCATCCCGTCCTTCACTCCAAGAGCACGTGCTTCGCAGCGCTCCCGCTGGGGGGGAAGGGGCTTAATCACGATCGGGGTACCATACCTCAATATCTTCTCGCGTTTTACCACACCTATACCTCCGTTCACTGTGTTTGCTGCATAAAAGCGTTGCTGAAACGAAGCCCTGATCCTTCAAGCCCACACGAGCGCCCACGCAAAACATCCGCTTCCCCCGGACGGGAGAGCGCCAGAGAGAGAGGAAGGCCACGTTCAGGAAGCCCAAAGCCTAAAGTACAAGTTCCTATAACAACCTAACACAGGAGTAGAACGTCGGGAGGGTTACTGGCCGACAAATGGCTGCCCGGAGTCAAGTCGTCTGCGTAACTCATCAATCCCCAGGCTCTTAAAGAGCAGGCTATCCTCGGAAACGTTAATAAACCGCCCTTCGCGCTGCACCTCGCGGTATAGCACAAGTACCTGTGGCACTGCAGGTTCGGTGAGTTCCTGTCGCCAAAAATATTCCACGGCGCCGCTGTTGAGCCATCCGTTTCCTGTGATGAGCTCATCGAACACCTTAAAGGAGGATAAAAAAGTGTAGCCTTTATCTACATCACTTTCAATTGATACCCCGAGAGCTGAAACCGTATATTCGTCGTCGTTCAGCTCTGAATTAAGCGTACGTTTTAATTCGCCGACTACCTCTGCAGTACGATCAGCAGTCGAGGCAGCACACGCAGGAGAGCCAAAAAACACCAAGCGCACATCCTTTTGGATACTTTCGTCCAGTGGGGCCGGGCGATTTTCTGATGACAGTAGTGATTCCGTATCATCATGGCCCACATACCACGAATGTAGAAATGGAAGGGTGGCAAATAATAGAAAAAGTGCCGCCCCGTAAATTAGCCTAATTCGATGCATTATCAATCTGAAATTAGTGGATAGGCCGTCAGTCGGGGGAATGGAGAAGCGCTATACTGCAGGTGATGCAGGTTCGAAAATGCCATCACACGGGACGAAAGTTGGCCTTGAAAGGCCCCACTCCCGGTTTCAAGATCAAAAACGTAGGTATCGTAGTTTCTGGCATCACGCGCTCGATCGATGCGCCGCACTTGAAACAACGCAAATTGATCATCGATGAGCAAGAGCCTTGTCCCAATGTGACTGCCATCTTCGGGTTTCAGGAGCCGAAACTCGGGCCGGCCGTCAGGAGACGTCGCTTCCCGGGTGGGAATCGGTCGAAACGTCTCCAGCGTCGATTGCCACAACGGCTCGCCATTGATGCTATATGCCAGAACGAACGGCACGTAGTGAAACGAGGCTACAACGGTCTCCAGTGCCTCACTACAAACGACGGAGGATATCTCTGAGAACGTAATAGCCTTTATCGGGTGTTCAGCTGCAAAATGGTGGCCGAAGGAGTACTGGTGCGTTCCTTCAGGTCCATACATATGCAACGTATGTCGGTCGCTGTCGAGACCTCCAAATACAATCTGCTCGCCCAGGGCGCATGCTACTGTGGGGGTGAAATGCAGTGTATAGGAGGTGTCATATTCATAACCCGAGGGTCGATGTCTAAAGCGTTGCACCCTGCGGTCCCGGTCGGCCACGGACAGTACGCCCTCAATGTCAACCGCGATGGCAACCGGTTCAGTAAACTCACCTGGCCCGCGCCCGCGTTGGCCCACTTCGTCCACCATGTCACCTGCCCGGTCCAAGACCACTACCGTCTGCGAAACGTCATCAAGCACGAAGAATAGGGAGTCACGCCACGAGACGACATCCTTAACATTCCCCAAAAGTAGACCATCTGGACCATCTGCCACGCCTGCTGACCAGGCTTCGTCATCACGCTCTACTCTCTCCAGCGGGGCTTGAGCGAAGGTGGTGGTGTTAGCTTGGTCAACGACGTGTTCAAATGAGTGATCGAAGGATATGCCGTTATCATGATCCTGAATAGGTAAAAATATAAGAAGCAGAAACAGCCATTTCGCCGGCATAAAAACTCCTCAATTTACAAATATAGAGTGCATAGGGCACTATCCGCATGTAAGATGACCGCATTCTTCACCGCCGAAATACAGGTTGCATTGCCAGTTTGGGTCATAGCGACAGACAAATTCATCACTTGGGTCATCAACGGGGTCTACAGTTTCTTCTTCTTCCCCCGCAATATACCAGCATGACATATCACTACAGGTACTTGGGGCAGGGTCACCCGACAAAGATGCGTGTGCGAGACCTCCTAAGGTCAGTCCCAAAAACGATGTGAATACGATCAGCGCTACATTCTGAAGTGTAAGCATACTGCTTCAAGGGTTTGTTGGGAGTAAGCTGCATTCGAATATATAGGGGGGTAAGATATGATGAATATTATATTAAGTTAATTGTTTATTATTGTAGGCCAATGCACTTCGGTGGCGTCCTTTTTGAGTTCAATTCTTTTCGCTCTCGTATCAGAGGGGCCCCCGCTAAACCAGCCGTCAATGTGACGAGTACCTACTTAGCGAGGTTGTTCGTCACAATCGCTATTAGAAAGCCGGCTTTTTACCGCGGCGGCCTCAAATAGTAGCATTAACAACCCGTATCACCACCAGGGTCACATCGTCGTGCTGGGGCTGGGCGCCGGTGAAGCGGCGGACGGCCTCGCGGATGGCCTCCACGATGGCGGCTGCGGGCTGCCCTGCGGTGTGCTGCAGGAGGTCCCGGAGGCGCTCCTCTCCAAACAGCTCACGGTCGGCGTTCATAGCTTCGTTTACGCCGTCGGTGTAGAGCAGCAGCGTATCGCCAGGCTGCAGGCTGATGGTGCGAGGCTCGTACGTCACATCGCCCGTAGCGCCGAGGGGGAAGCGGGGGCCGTCGGTCGTGAGGGGGCAGACGGCGCCCTCCCGCAGCAGCAGCGGCGGCATCTGCCCGGCATTGGCCAGCGTCACGGTGCGGCGCTCGGTGTCCACCACCGCCAGTTGCATCGCCACAAACATGCGCGCGTCAATCTTATGGCGCAGCGGATTGTTGATCAGGGTGAGCACCTCAGCCGGGTTCTTAGCGTTGGGCGTGGTGACGTGCAGCATGCCGCTCACCATCACCGCCGCCATCGCCGCCTTCAGCCCTTTGCCGCTGACGTCCGCCATCGTGATGCAGAGCAGGCGCTCGTTGTCATCCAGCCACATGTAGTCGAAGTAGTCGCCCCCGACCTCGGCAGCCGGAAGGCATACGCCGGCCACGTCCATGCCCCGCATCACCGGATCTGCCGAGGGCATCACCTGCAGTTGCATCTCACGGGCCGTCTCAAGTTCGCCTCGGAGCCGCTCGCGTTCCACGTGGATGCCATAGCTGGCCTTCAGGTTGAGCCGCATGGTGTAGTACGAGACCGCAAACACACCGATGAGGGTGATGCCGATAAACATGCCAAACGTCTGCCACGGGTCGGTACCGGGGAAGGTAAAGCTGAAGGATTCACCGGGGAAGAAAAACGTGCCCAGCAGCGGCACAAACCAGTTCAGATTGAACATGCCGATCACAAAGCCCACGAAGGCAGAGCCAATGCCGGCCGCGTGCTGCCCGGCCTCCGGCCAGGCCCCCACCTGCCGCATCAGAAACGTCCGGAACCCGACCACTAGCGTCAAGATGTGGGCGAAGACGAAGTAGCTGAAGGCCAGATGCAGCAGTAAAAACTTACTATAGCGCCAGGCATCACCCCCCATCTCCGGGAGGCTCAGGCCCCAGTTCAGGACACCCAGCGCCGTAGCCACCCCAAGCCAGATGAGCAGCTCGCGTGCTGGAGCCACTTTTTGATAGGGAAAGGCGCGTGCCATGGATCAAGGAAAGAAAGGCAAGGGGGCGTCCGCGCGGTCAGGCGTCAGACGTATCAGCAAACAGCGTGTCGAAGTACTGATCGCCACCGTCGCAGATGATAACGCCGATGCAAGCGCTGGGGTCTTCCTGGTGCACCTGCAACGCGACGTGCAAGGCGGCGCCCGCGCTCGGGCCGATGAGCAGGCCGTGGTCCCGCGCAGCCGCCCGGGCCTGGGTAAACGCCGTGGCATCCTCCACGCGACGGATCTCGTCGATGGCATCGAACCACATGGTGGATAGCTTCTCATTTTTGCCGAGGCCTTCCACGGCCGTCTCGTACGGTACGGGTGGCGCCCCGTAGAAGCTGTTGGCAATGTTAGAGGCTACCGCATCTACCCCTACCGTGCGCACCGACCGACCGGCCTCCGCTGCGGCCTCCTTCACGTAGCGCGCGGTGCCGCTCATCAAGCCCCCCGTGCCCATCGCACAGACGAGGTGCGTCAGCTGACCGTCCATCTGCGCCCACAGTTCCGGGCCGGTCCATCGGGCGTGCACCGTGGGGTTGCCCTGGTTTTCGTACTGGTTGATCAAGAAGGCATCCAGCGTGTCAGCCAGGCGGCGGGCCGCAGCGCGGTAGTGGTCGGGGTGGCTGCTATCGACCGCTGGGCACCGATGCACGGTGGCGCCAAAAGCACGCATGTAGCCAATCTTGTGGGGGCTGGTGGTTTCGGGGCAGGTCAGGTGGCAGCGCAGGCCCAGACGGTTGGCCACCAGCGCTACCGCACCGGCGGTGTTGCCTGAGCTGGCCTCCACGACGGTGTGCACATTTCCGTTGGCGGCCACAGCCTCCAGCAGGATGCCCAGCGCTACGCGGTCCTTCATCGAGCCCGTGGGGTTGGCCGACTCCAGCTTGCACTGCACGCGTCCATCCGCGATGCCGGGGTACGCCACAAGCGGCGTGTTGCCGATGAGGCGCAGGATGGGGTCGTGGGTGGTGTAGGGCGAGGCAAAGCGGAGGGTAGATTGCGGGCGGATCATCAGTTGGAACACGTTCAGTGGGGAAAGCAGGGCACGGCCCAGTATAAAGTGACGGCACGTCGAAGGGAAGGGCGCGGGGCGGCCTACGACAGGCCGCAGGAAGACGAACAGAACCGGCGGCTCTGCGTTCTACCCTGCTGTTATGTATGATGTATTCTCCATATGTTGCACCTGCGCGCCTTGTGCTGCGCAACCGCGTTTTTCTTGCCGCTACCGGTACATTTATGCAGCCCCCTGAAAAGACCAAAGCCGGGCTTTACGGAGCCTCTAATATCCAAGTGCTGGAAGGCCTCGAGGCCGTCCGTAAGCGCCCCTCCATGTACATTGGCGATGTGGGCATTCGTGGCCTGCACCATCTCGTCTACGAAGTTGTGGACAACTCCATCGATGAAGCCATGGCGGGCTACTGCTCCCGAATCGACGTGGTGATCCACGAAGATGGCTCGGTGGAGGTCACCGATGACGGCCGCGGCATCCCCGTCGACATGCACGAAAAGCTGGGTGTGCCGGCTCTGCAGGTGGTAATGACCACTCTGCACGCGGGCGGTAAGTTCGACAAGGACTCCTACAAGGTATCCGGCGGCCTGCACGGCGTGGGCGTCTCCTGCGTGAACGCGCTGGCCATCCGCCTGGTAGCCGAAGTGAAGCGCGACGGTGCCCTCTGGCGGCAGACCTATGAGCGTGGCATCCCCACCGGCCCGCTGGAGCGCGTCCGCGACCTCGACAGCAGCGACGAGGAAACGGGCACCTACGTGCGCTTCTGGCCAGATCCAGAGATCTTCAAGACCACGGAGTTTCGCCTCGAAACGCTGGCCACCCGCCTGCGCGAGCTCGCCTACCTCAACCGCGGCCTCACCATCGCTATTGACGATAAGCGGGAAGAGGACGAGGAGCTGGGTCGGGAGGAGTTTCACTTCGAGGGCGGCATCCGCGAGTTTGTGGACTTCCTCGACGAAACCCGCGACCCCATTCACGGCGAGGTCATTTACGTCGAAAATGAGGAGGGCGACGTCCCGGTAGAGCTGGCGATGCGCTACAACGACAGCTACCAGGAAAACGTCCTCACCTTCGTCAACAACATCAACACGCACGAGGGCGGTACGCACGTGTCGGGCTTCCGCCGCGCCCTCACGCGCACGCTCAAGAGCTACGGTGAGAAGAACGGCCACTTCAAGAACCTGAAGTTCGACCTCTCCGGCGAGGATTTCCGGGAAGGGCTCACGGCGGTGCTCTCGGTAAAAGTGCCGGAGCCGCAGTTTGAGGGGCAGACGAAGACCAAGCTGGGCAACTCCGAGGTGCAGGGCATTGTCGAGTCGGCTGTCGGGCAGGCGCTTTCCTGGTGGCTGGAAGATCATCCGAACGAGGCGAAGGCCATCCTCAACAAGGTGGTGACCTCCGCGCAGGCCCGCGCTGCGGCCCGCAAGGCGCGCGAGCTCGTGCAGCGTAAGAACGCCTTCTCCAGCAGTGGCCTGCCCGGTAAGCTGGCCGACTGCTCCTCGCGCAAGCCGGAGGAAAGCGAGCTGTATCTGGTGGAGGGCGACTCCGCCGGCGGCTCGGCCAAGCAGGCGCGCGACCGGCACTTTCAGGCCATCCTGCCGCTGCGTGGCAAGATTCTGAATGTGGAGAAGGCCCGGCTCGACCGCGTGCTGGAAAACAACGAGATCAAGAACATCGTCACGGCCCTCGGCACCGGCATCGCGACCACCGATGAGGACTTCGATCTCGAAAACCTCCGCTATCATCGCATCATCATTATGACGGATGCGGACGTGGACGGCGCCCACATCCGGACGCTGCTCATGACGTTCCTCTACCGTCACCTGGCCCCGCTGGTGCAGCAGGGGCACGTGTATATCGGCCTGCCGCCGCTCTATAAGGTGTCGCAGGGCAAGACGGAAGAGTACATCTGGACCGAAGACCTGATGCACGAGAAAGTAGCCGAACTGCGCGAGAGCGGGCGTGGCAAGGTATCCCTGCAGCGCTACAAGGGGCTGGGCGAGATGAACCCGGAGCAGCTCTGGGAAACGACCATGGACCCGGCCACGCGGCGCCTGCAGCAGGTCACCATTGACGATGCTGCCGCGGCCGATAAGATCTTCACCACGCTGATGGGCGATGCCGTCGCGCCCCGCCGCAAGTTCATCGAGCGCAACGCCAAGTACGCCACCATCGACGCCTAACCGGATGTACCCCCCGGGTCGCAGCCGTGGCGCGCGCACAAACGGCCGGGTGAGGCGTAGAGGACATCGTTCGTACGCACAACCCCCGCCTGGTCGATGGATCTGAGCATCGTCGTTCCTGCCTACGAAGAAGCGGCTTCGCTGCCCGAGCTGGTGGCGGAGCTGCATACCGTGTGCCGGCAGCAGGCCTGGACCTACGAGGTGTGGATCGTAGACGACGGCTCCCGCGACGACACCTGGGCCACCATCGCGCAGCTTCACGCTGAAGATCGGCGTGTGGCGGGTATTCGGCTCCGGCGCAACTATGGCAAGTCGGCCGCGCTGGCAGCGGGCTTCGACCACGCGCGGGGCCGCTACGTGGCCACCCTCGACGCCGACCTGCAGGACGACCCGCACGAGCTCCCCGCGCTCATCGCCAAGCTGGAGGAAGGCTACGACCTGGTCAGTGGATGGAAGCGAAAGCGGCAGGACCCGCTCTCGAAGACCCTCCCGAGCCGCTTCTTCAACCGCGTCACCCGCATCGTGTCGGGCCTGCCGCTGCACGACTTCAACTGTGGGCTGAAAGTCTACCGGCGGGAGGTAGTGGAGCACGTCACGCTGTACGGCGAGCTGCATCGCTACATCCCGCTCCTGGCCAAGTGGGAGGGGTTCGACCGCATCACCGAGGTGGAGGTGCAGCACCGCCCCCGGCAACACGGCCAGACGAAGTTTGGGTTGGAGCGCTTCATCCGGGGCTTTCTGGATCTCATCTCGGTCGTCTTCCTGACCCGCTTTGCCGCCCGCCCGATGCACTTCTTCGGTGGACTGGGGACGCTCTCCTTTCTGGCGGGCCTCGGCATCAGCCTCTACCTTACGCTCGACAAGGTCATTTACGGCAACTACATCGGCGACCGGCCCCTGTTGCTGCTGGGGCTGCTGATGATCCTATTCGGGGCGCAGATGTTTACCACAGGGCTGTTGGGGGAGATGATCATCAGCCGGCGGATGGAAGAGGAGGGGGCGTACGAGGTGGCTGAGGCGCACACGGTGTCCGTACGGGAGGCGGCCTGAGCGCGCCTGCAGAGAGCAGACATGCGGGCGCGGGTCTGATCCTGCGTTTTGACGGACCGTAAAAGCGGGTGGCATTGGCTGGCCCCTGTAGCTGCACCGGCCCGTCGGGGCCTGTCGCAGCGCGTCGTTTCCTCTTTTCACTCCACAGTCATGACCACCGATGCGTCGTCAAGTGCAGCGCCCCAGGCGTACGCTACCCGGCAGCGGATAGGCCTCCTTGCGGGCGCGCTGGTCTTTGGGCTGCTGCTGGTGCTGCCACCCCCCGAAGGGCTTGACCTCCCCGGCTGGCGCGCCGCAGCGGTAGGAGCGCTCATGGCGATCTGGTGGATTTCGGAAGCGCTTCCGATCCCTGTCACCGCGCTCCTGCCGGTGGTCCTGTTTCCCGTGCTGGGCGTGGGCTCTATTGCGGATACGACGGCGCCGTATGCGAATCCGCTCATCTTTCTTTTTCTGGGCGGATTTCTGATCGCGATTGCGATGGAGCGCTGGGACCTGCACCGGCGCATCGCGCTGCGCACGATCGCGTTCGTTGGGACAAGCCCACGCCGGATCATCGGCGGCTTTATGATTGCGGCGGCGTTCCTCAGCATGTGGATCAGCAATACCGCGACGGCTATGATGATGCTGCCCATCGGGCTGTCGGTGGTAGCGCTGGCTCGCGCGAATGCTGGCTCGCAGTCGGCACAGGTGGGCGGTTTTGCCGTGGCGCTGATGCTGTCGATTGCGTACGCCTGCAACATCGGCGGCATCGGCACGCTGATTGGCACTCCGCCGAACGCCCTCCTGGCTGGGTTTCTGGTCGAGACGTATGGCGTGGACGTAGGCTTTGCCCAGTGGATGGGGATGGGGGTGCCACTGGTGCTCGTGGGGCTACCGCTCGCATACGTGGTGCTGACCCGGTGGCTCTTCACGCTGGACGCGGTGGAACTGGTGGGCGGGGCGGCCCTGGTGAGGCGCGAGCTGGAGCGCCTGGGCCGCCTCAGCCGGGCCGAGCGCTTGGTGGGCGGAGTATTTGCCACGGTTGCCCTCCTGTGGATCACCCGTCCGCTGCTCAGCACAGTCGTGCCCGGCCTGTCCGATGCGGGAATTGCCGTCTTTGGCGGCGTGGTGCTCTTCTTCCTGCCGGTGGATCTGGCAAAGGGGCAGTTTGTGCTCGACTGGGAGGCGGCGCAGCAGCTGCCCTGGGGCGTACTGCTTCTGTTTGGCGGGGGGCTCTCGCTTGCGGCCGCCGTGGAGCGTACCGGGCTGGCCACCTGGATCGGTGAGGCCCTCAGCGTGGTGGGCGGGTTGCCCCTTCTGCTGACGGTGATGATCGTGACGGCGGCGATTATCCTGCTGACCGAGGTCACCAGCAACACCGCCACAGCCGCCGCCTTCCTGCCCATCATGGCGTCCGTTGCGGTAGGGATTGGCGAGAACCCCTTCCTCCTGGTGGTGCCTGTGGCGCTGGCCGCCAGCGCGGCGTTCATGCTGCCGGTGGCGACACCGCCCAACGCGGTTGTGTTTGGGAGTGGCGACGTGACCATTCCCGAGATGGCTCGTGCCGGGGTGTGGCTGAACCTGCTCTTCGTTTTGCTCATTACCCTGGCCGCCTACGTGCTTGTGCCGTTTGTTTTTGGCGTAGAGCTCGGGGTGGTCCCCGACTGGGCCAGCGCCTCCTGAGCCCGCGTCGGTGGCCATCGCCCGCCTGTGGGATTTCCAGTTGCATCGCTCACCGTAAAGTGGGATGTTAGACGTGCGCCCGCTTCGGCGGCTCGTTTCTTTTCACCGTGCTTCTCTTGTTTATGCGCATCATCCTTGTGGGCCCCGTTTATCCGTACCGTGGTGGTATCGCGCACTTCACCGAAGCGACCGCGCATGCCCTGAAGGACCGGGGGCACGACGTAACGGCGTTGACGTTCACGCGGCAGTATCCCCGCCGCCTCTTTCCGGGGCGCTCGCAGCTGGAGTCGCGCCCGCCGGTTCGCCCCGTGCCGTCGGTGCGGCTCATCGACTCCATCAACCCCGTCTCGTGGATACGGGCGGCGCAGCACATCATCCGGGAAGCGCCGGACGTGGTGCTCTTTCAGCACTGGATGCCCTTCTTTGCGCCGGCGTTCGGCACCATCGCCCGGCTGCTCCGGGCGGAAGGTATTCGTTGCCTGGCCGTCGTGCACAACGCCCTGCCGCACGAGCGGCGCCTGGGCGATATTGCGCTGAGCCGGTACCTGTTTAACGCCTGTGACGGCTTCGTGGCCCTCTCGCGTATGGTGGCGAACGACCTGCGCCGCCTGACGAGCTATCGCGTGCCCATGCAGCAGGTGGCCCATCCGCCCTATCATCAGTTTGGGGATGGCCTGGACGTGGCCGAGGCCCGTCGCCGGCTGAACCTGCCCAGCGACGCGCAGGTCTTGCTGTTCTTCGGGTTTGTACGGGCCTACAAGGGGCTGGACGTGTTGCTGGAGGCCCTGCCTCACATCCGTGAGTACCTCCCCAAGGTGCACCTGGTGATTGCCGGGGAGTTCTACGAGGACGAGGAGCCCTACCGCGAGCTGATTCGCACGCAGGGGCTGACGGACTATGTGGTGCTGCACGCCCATTACATCCCGACAGAGAGCGTGCCTACTTACTTTTCCGCGGCCGACGTGGTGGTGCAGCCCTACCGCTCGGCTACACAGAGCGGCGTGGCCCAGGTCGCGTTCCATTTCGAGAAGCCCGTCATCACTACCGATGTGGGCGAGCTGGCGGCGGAGGTGCCGG
>LFFM01000129.1_pt1 | contig 45808 bp, 44 predicted proteins | sample 643131 | NCBI WGS metagenome assembly LFFM01 (sample SAMN03777445, study PRJNA286221) | soda lake metagenome | biome: soda lake; feature: Kulunda steppe; material: water; isolation source: sample Tc-Br brine of Tanatar trona crystallizer | place: Russia: Kulunda steppe | collected 2011-07 | reverse complement strand
TGTTGCCCCAGCCGATGAGGAAGAACGGCGGCGTCGACTCGATGTCGCCATCGAGGAGGATTCCGGCCAGTTCGCCGAAGTCGCGCAGGTTGATCTCACAGCTGACGTTGTCGAGGTCGTCGATGTACCCGACGCAGGCCTGTGCGATCTCGTCGCTCTGGAGGTAGCGACCGGCCGGCACGTCGAGCTGGATCTCCGCGCCCGCAAATCCGCTCTCCTCGACGAGCTGCTCGGCCATCTCGGGGTCGTACGGATACGGATCGAGGTCCGGATTGTGGCCGAAGTAGCCCTCGAGGGTCGGCTGGGCGGTCGCGTCGCCGAAGCCGGAGAGGACGTTGTCGATGATGGACTCGAAGTCGATCGCGTAGTTCATGGCCTGCCGGAACTCCTGGCTCGTGAACGGCTCCACGTCGTATCGCATCGGCAACATCAGGATCCGGGTGCTCGGCGCGTCGGCGATGTAGGTGTCGTCGTCGCCCTCGATGGCGCCCGCGTCGGCGGGCGGTACGGCGGTCGCGATGTCTATCTCGCCCGCCCGGAGGCTGTTGATCCGCGTGCTCGACTCCTCGGAGGCGTCGATGCGAAGGCTTTCGATCTCGGCTTCTCCCTGCCAGTAGTCGGGGAAGCTGGTGAAGTCCGTGTGTTCGCCGTCCACGAACTCCTCGAGCTGGTAGGGGCCGGTGCCGTTCATTTCCTCGGCCACCTCCTCCGGCTCGCGGCTCATGATCCAGTCCTCCTGGACGACGGGGCAGTACGAGCCGAGGTTCGCGAACGTCATCGGGTTCGGCCCATCGGTGTGGATGAGCACGGCGTCGCCGTCGACCTCCGCGGACTCGACGCCAGCGAGCTGGTCGCGCTGGGGGCTGTCGAGGTTCCCAACGGATGCGTCGACGACGCGGTTAATGCTGAACGCGGAGTCCGCGGGCTGGAGATCGTCGCCGCTGTGGAAGCTCACGCCGTCACGGAGTTCGATTCGGTATCTGTCCTCGTCGACGACCTCCCAATCGGTGACCAGTCCGTCCGTCAGATTCCCGTCGAGGTCGCGCCTGAAGTGGAACTCGTACGCCTGCAGGATGACGTTGTCAGTCGTCGTCTCCCGGTGGTCGTGCGGGTCGAGCGTCGTCGGATTCTGCGTCTGTGCGATGTGGAGGTGGTTCTCCTCGTCGTCATCGTCGCCGTCGTCATCACCCACGTCCACGCCGTCGTCGTCGTCCTCGTTGAGATCGTCGACGTCCTCGCCGGCACACCCGGCGAGCCCCGCGGCGGCCGCGGCGCCCGCGAACTGGAGGTAGTTTCGTCGACTGATCCGTTCTTCGGTATCCTCTGGCATACTGAGCAGGTGGTGAGCCCCACATAAATACTCACCGGAGATACTGGCCGGGTTCCGGGGAGCCTACGGTCGCCTACCCTCGCCGACCCGGACCCCTCCGCTATCCGAACTTTCCGGTGATGTAGTCTTCCACCCGCTGGTTCTCCGGATTCTCGAAGATTCGGTCGGTGTCGCCGAACTCGACCAGCTGGCCGCCGGTGAGGAACACCGCGGTCTTATCGGAGATCCGGGCGGCCTGCTGCATGTTGTGGGTGACGATGACGACGGTGTACCGCTCGGCGAGTTCGTCGATCAGGTCCTCGACCTTCGCCGTCGCCACCGGGTCGAGCGCCGACGCCGGCTCGTCCATGAGGATCACCTCCGGGTCGGGCGCGATCGCCCGGGCGATACAGAGCCGCTGTTGCTGTCCCCCGGAGAGGTCGAGCCCCGAGGAGTCGAGCTGATCGTTCACCTCGCTCCAAAGTGCCGCGCCGCGGAGCGCCTCCTCGACGCGGGCGTCCACGTCGCCATCGTAGCCCTGGATCTTCAGGCCGTACGCGACGTTGTCGTAGATCGACTTCGGGAACGGATTGGGCTTTTGAAACACCATTCCGATCTTTCGGCGTAACGCGACCGGATCCACGTCGTCGTCGTAGACGTTTTTGCCACGGAATCGGAGTTCGCCGTCGACCCTCGCGGCGTCGACCATGTCGTTCATCCGATTGAGACACCGGAGGAACGTTGACTTCCCACACCCCGACGGGCCGATGATGGCGGTGACTTCCCGTTCGGGGAGTCGGACGTTCACCGGCTGTAGCGCCTGCACGTCGCCGTAGTGTACTGTCAGGTCCTTCGCCTCGATGACGGTCTCTGCATCCGGAATTCGTTGGATCGAGGGCGTGGTCTCCCCGGCGGTCGCTTCGGCAGTACCGGGATCGGCCGTCGATGCGTCTCCCGTTTCGGCTTGGGTCGTCGGTTCGTCGGTCTCCGGTTCATCGGTCGTCGGTTCATCGGTGGCGGTGTAGCTGTCGGACATGGGTTATCGAGTCTCGTACTTGTTCCGGATGAGGATGGCCGTCACGTTCATCAAAAGCAGTACCGTGAGGAGGACGACGATCCCCGCGGCGGCGACGTGCTGGAAGTCGCTCTCGGGGAGCCGTGCCCAGTCGAAGATCTGCATCGGCATCGCGGCGAATGGACCGAGGAAGTCCGGAACCGGGACGCCGCCCACCTCACGAACCGGCGCGACGAACATCGACGTGGCCGCGCCGACCATGATGAGCGGTGCGGTCTCTCCGATGGCCCGGGACAGCGAGAGGATGGTTCCGGTCATGATTCCGGGCAGCGCCGCGGGAAGGACGACGTCGCGGACGACCTCCCAGTCGGTCGCTCCGACGCCGTAGGCAGCATTTCGTTGCGAGTCCGGAACCGCGCGTAGCGCCTCCTGTGAGGAGACGATGACGATGGGTAAGATGAGAAGCGTCAGCGTCAACGCGCCGGCCAGCAGGCTCTCGCCGAAGCCGGCGAAACGAACGAACACGGCCAGACCGAGGAGCCCGTAGACGATCGAGGGCACCCCGGCGAGGTTGGCGATGTTCGCCTCGATGAAGCTCTTGAACCGGCTTTCGGTCGCATACTCCTCGAGATAGATCGCCGCGCCGACGCCGATGAACATGGTAAAGACGGCGGTCAACGCAATGAGAAGGATGGAGCCGACCAGCGCCGGAAATATTCCCGCACCCCGGCCGCCGGGGTAGTAGTTCTCGATGAACCGGGAGGGCGGGTAGGTGAGGAAATCGAGCGTGACCCACCCCCACGCCTCGTAGATCACGTCGCCGACGAGCGCGATCAGTGCAGCGATCCCGACGAGGGTGGACGCAAAACAGATCCCGACGAAAACCCGTCCGATCCGCTGCTTTCGCTCGATATCCCCTCCAACCGTCGCGAACGGATTCGTTCCGCCGCTCGTCTCGCCGCCGTCGGTACGGATGTCGCCGTCGCCATCGTCATCGCCGGGGACGTCGATCGCGTCACCACCGGAACCCAGATCCGTCTCCCCGGGGACGGGGTCCATCATCGGTACGCCTCCCGGTAGCGACCCTTGATCCACAGGCTCAACAGGTTCATCGCGAGCGTCATCAGGAACAACAGGAGTCCGACCGCAAAGAGGCTCTGATACCCGATCGAGCCGACCGAAACGTCGCTGATCCCGATCTGGACCATGTACGCGGTCATCGTCTGGATCGGTTCGAGCGGATTGAGCGTCACGTTCGGCTGCATCCCGACCGCAAGCGTCACCGCCATCGTCTCGCCGATCGCACGCGAGATCGCGAGGATGTAGGAGGCCAACACGCCCGACAGCGACGCGGGAACGACGACGTCCGTTGAGACCTCGAACTTCGTCGCGCCGAGCCCGTAGGCCGCGTTCCGGAGGTCGTCGGGGACCGCCGACATCGCGTCCTCCGAGAGTGAGGAGACCATGGGGATGATCATGATCCCGACGACGATCGCGCCCGCCGCGGCGTTGAACGTCCCCGTCTGTGGGAAGACCCGCTGGATGAGCGGGGTAATGAACGAGAGCGCGAAGAAGCCGTAGACGATCGTCGGAACCCCGGCGAGCACCTCGAGGGTCGGCTTCACGACCTTCCGAACGCGGCGGTCCGCGTACTCCGAGAGGTAGATCGCCGTCGCGGTGCCGATCGGGAGCGCGATGAGCGCGGACCCGACCACGATGATCATCGTGCCCCACAACAGCGGGAGGACGCCGTACGATCGCGGGCGGATGATCGGCGACCACTCGGTACCAAAGAGGAACTCACGGACCGTGACCTGCGCGCCGAGGCCAGATCGGGCGGCGGCCCACGCCTCCGCCGGACTTCCCGAGAGCAGGCCGCCGATGATTCCCGAAACGAGCCCAAAGAGCGTCTCCTCACGGAAGAATCCGAGCGCACCGTCGACGAGCACGACGATGATGCCGAACGTCGTCAGGACGGTGATCAGCGCACAGGTGAAAAAGACGGCGCGGACCGCGAGATTCTTTCCGGCTGGAACGCTCGACCCGGCCCGCGAGAGGTCGATCGCCTCGTTCGCGTCGCTCATCGGCACCTCCCGTCACCGACGCGTTCGGTTACCGACGTCCACGTCATCACCGTGCCCCCAGTGTCCACGTCATCACCGTGCCCCCAGTGCGTCGGCCAGCCGACGCCGGCTCTCCTCGACCGTCCCGTCGGGGATCGCGTAGTAGCCCACCTTTCGGGCGGCCCACTGCGTCCAGACGAGCGTTTCACCGTCCTCGACGACCGACTCGTCCGCGTCGCCGTCGATCTCCTCGAAGAAGAACTCGGCGTACGCACGGAACTCCGGCCGGTCGAGTTCCGGGACGCTCACGTAGACGTACATCGGTCGCGAGAGCGGCGTGTACTCCGCGCTTTCGATCGTCTCGCGGGTCGGTTCCACGCCACCGTTGTCGTCATCGACCGCGACGAGCTTCAGATCGTCCTCGTTCTCATAGAAGTAGCCCGCACCGCCGAACCCGAGCGCGTAGCGGTTCCCACGGACGCCCCGAACGATGACGTTGGTGTCGGCGCTCGCGGAGTAGTCGGACCTGATGTTCCCGTACTCCCCGTTTATCGCCTGGGTGAAGTAGTCGAACGTGCCGGAGGCGGAGTCGCGTCCGTAGAGGTCGATCGACTCGTCGCCCCACGGTTCGTCGGCCCACTCGTCGCGGAGATCCCCCCACGTCTCGACGTTCGAGCCGGAGCGCCAGAGTCGGTTGAGTTCTTCGACGGTCAGGGTGTCACACCAGTGGTTGTCCGGATGAACCCAGATCGCGATCCCGTCAAGGGCGGCCTCCAGTTCCAAGTAGTCAACGCCGTTCTCGCCACAGCGCGCGACCTCCTCGTCGAGGATGGCACGGCTGGCGTTCTGGACGTCCGTGTCCCCGCTACAGAAGCGTTGGAACCCCGCGCCGGTCCCCGACCCACGAACCGGGATCCTGACGCGGTTGTTCCGCCACTGAAACTCCTCGGCCACCGCGGCCCCGTGTGGCAACAGGGTGTTGCTCCCGTCGACGACGATCCGTCCCTCCAGCCTGCGCTCGCCGGGGTCGCCGCGGACGAGACAGCCGGAGAGGGAGGCGACGGCCCCACCCGCCGCGGCCAGGTATGCCCGCCGTCCGAGCCCGTTGCGGGTCCGGTCGGTGGTGTCACTCCTCATCAGTTCACCCGAGGGGTACTGGACACTAAATATGCTACTATAATTACTATATATTACTATATATCTCTATGTTCAAGAGAGCATATTTCGGAATTTTTGTGCTCAAGAGCATCACAAACGCTATTTTAGGTCGATGTGGTTGATCTACTGCGTGCATCACTGAAGTATATATTTTGAATAGGTTTAACATAGTCCAGTTCCAAAACTCGGACATGGAGACGCGGAAGGTGCAAGTCACCGGCGGCTCGACGTACACCGTCTCGATCCCGAAGTCGTGGGCGACCGACAACGACGTCGGGGCGGGTAGCGAGGTCGAGTTCTATCCCGACGGTGACTCGTTGTTCCTCATCCCGAGAACGGAGGAGGAGCGGACGCGCGGCATCCTCGACATCTCACAGCTGAACGGACAGGAGCTCACCCGTGCGGTGACGACGATGTACGTCAGCGGGTTCGACGTCATCGAGCTGGAGGCGTCGGATATCACCGCCGAGCAGCGGTCGACCATCCGCGAGGCCGTCCAAAGCCTCGTCGGACTGGAGGTGTTGGAGGAGACCCGGTCCCGGGTGGTTATTCGGGACCTCCTCGACTCCTCGGAGCTTTCGATCCACAACGCGGTCACCCGGATGCGGCTGATCTCGTTGTCGATGCTCGACGACGCCATCACGGCGCTCGCGGATCTCGATCACGACCTCGCCCGGGACGTGATCGGGCGGGACGACGACCTCGACCGGCTCTGGCTGGTCGTCTCGCGCATCTTTCGGGCCACGCTTCGGACGCCGAAGGCGGCCGAGGAGTTGGGTCTCCCCCGCGAGGAGTGTTTCGACTATCACTCCAGCGCGAGACAGCTCGAGCGCGTCGGCGACCACGCGACCAAGATCGCCCACCTCACGCTCAACATCGACGAGCCGCTTCCCGCGGACGTCATCGACGCCATCCACGACCTACACGAGGACGCCGTCGAGGTGATCGACACCGGCATGGACGCCCTCTTCGAGGACGACAGCGACCTCGCCAGCGGCAAGGCCAACACCGCTCGCGCCGGCGTCCGGGAGATCGACGAACGGGTGCGTGCGATAGACGAGTTGCTCCGTGATCTCGACCCGGCCCGCGCACAGCTGCTCGGACTCGTCGTCGACTCCGTCCTCCGCTCGGCCGACTACGGCGGCAACATCGCCGAGACCGCGCTTCAGAAGGCCGCACCGACGCCCTGAAGATCTCTCGAAGCCCCACAACCACCACCCGACTCTCCTCCCCCGATCAAAACCGATCCCCGACGGCGACGCGGTCGTCGTGACGGGCTTTTTATGTTGCCCGTCCCTCGCTCCGCTCATGCCGGAGATATCCCTCGGCGTCCCGAAGGGCGTCGTCGAGTCGCTACCGGAGGAGGACGGCACCGCCGAGCGGGACATGCGTCGGGCCATCGTGGGGATCCAATCGCGTCTAAACGACGAGATCGACGGGATGGATCCCGCCGAGGCAACCCCGGTGGTCGTCGACGCCATGGAACACATGGAGGAGCAGGCCGAGACCTATCACGAGTTCGTCCCGGAGCTCCGCGCGTGGGGGCAGTCGCCCATCTACGCCATCGCCTGGCGGAACCTCTACGTCGAACTCATCGGCCAGCTGTACGAGCACGACTGGCTCGCCGAGGAGGTCGATCGTGAGCGTGCCTACCGGATCGTCGACGACGGCATCCGCCTCTCGGATTTATAAACCGAGGAGACACGCGGCGGACGATCATCGCCCGTCCGCCGGTGGCGCTCGCGAGCGGCGAGGCTGGAGGCACCACGACCCGGATCGTTGCGGGGGCCGTCGTGAGCGTCGGGAGCACCCGCGGCGACCGTTTTTAAGACCCTCGGTCCCCACCCATCGGTATGGAACTGGAGCTACGGTTCTTCGCGACGTTTCGCGAGGCAGCCGGGAGCAAGACGGTGCCGTACGAGGCCACCGCCGGCGCGACCGTCGGCGACGTCCTGCGCGAGTTGGAGGCCGAATACGACGGTCTCTCCGGGCGGCTGATCGTCGACGGCGGACTGGCGCCGCAGATCAACGTCCTGAAAAACGGGCGGGAGGTTCTCCACCTCGACGGGCTGGAGACGACCCTTGCGGACGGCGACCGTCTCTCGGTGTTTCCGCCGGTCGCGGGTGGACATGTCTGATCCCGACCCGGGGGCGTCCGACGAGTCGTCAGTCGACGACTCGCCCGTTGAGGATTCACCGGCCAACGAGCCGCCGGCCGCCGAGGGCTGGATCCGTGAGGAACGGGCCTACCGCGGCATCTCACGCCGGCTCGCGGCCCACTACCTTTTGAACCTCGGCGGGACGCTCGTGGACGCGGACGAGCCCGCGGAGGCGACCCGCGTGGACGGGGACGGTTGGCGGGTGAGCCTCCGCGCGGAGCGCGTGAACGTGGCGGGATCCATCACGCTCACGGAGGTGACCGTCTCGTTTGCCGGCGAGCCGGCCGTCATCGAGGAGCTGATCCCGAAGTTCAAACGGAAGGCCATGCGGGCCGGCGGGTGATCGGTCGGCGATGGCGGACGACCGAGACGGCGGCAGGGACCATCCCATCGACGGCACCCCACTTTTGAAGGCCGGGGCGCTCGCGAGCGTCCCCGTGAGTCAGCTCCCGGAGCTGCTCGTGCGGGTGCAGGCGGATCTCGGCCCGCGTCTTCCGGACTACCGACGACGATACGAACGGATCGACGCCACGGCCGACCGGGAGACGTTTCTCGTCGAACCGGAGCACTGGAACGAGGTCGGCGACCGACTCGGCCTCTCCGACCGCGAACGCGACGCGGTTGCCCGCGCCCACGAGGCCGCAGTCGAGCGGATCGGGTCGGCGACGCACCGACGCGACGAGTTCGAGACGGCCCTCGAGATCCGCTCCGGCGTCGTGATCGGCGCGAGCCCCGACCATGCGGGTCGATCGGCTGAGGAAGCGGTCGGAAACGAACTCGGTACCGGCGAAACCGACGATCCGAACGCCGACCGTTGACGACCGACGCGTTTTTGCACGCGCCACGGGTCGTCGGCTGCATGCGACTTGCTCGCCTGCTCACGCCCGAGGGACCGGTATCCGGACGCTACGAGGACGGAACGGTGGTCGCCGAGGACGGCCGATACGAGGTCGGTCTCGACGGACGACTCCTCCCGCCGTGCGATCCGAGCGCGCTCTACTGCGTCGGCCGGAACTACGCCGAGACGCTCGATCAGATGGAGTACGAACGACCCGAAGAGCCCGACTTCTTCATCAAACCGCCCGCGAGCCTGCTCGCACACGGGCAGTCGATCCGCCATCCGGCTTGGACCGACGAGCTGACCTACGCGGGCGAGCTGGTCGCGGTGATCGACGAACGCTGCCGTGACGTCGACCCCGGCGACGTTCCCGACGTCGTTCGCGGATATACGCTGCTCAACGACGTGGACGCGCTCGACCAGCAGGGACGGACCGCGCGGAAGGCGTTCGACGGCTCCGCCCCACTGGGGCCGTGGATCGAGACCGACGTCGACCCCACGAACCGCTCGATCGAGACGACCGTCTCCGGGGAGCTCCGCCAGGACGCGAACACCGAGTTGATGCTCTTTGATCCCTTCGAGATCGTCTCCTATCTCTCGCGACGATTCACGCTCGACTCGGGCGACTGCGTCGCCTTCGGCAGTCCCGCGAATCCCGGCACGATCGAGCCGGGCGACCGCGTGGCGATCACCTACGAGGGCGTGGGGACGCTCGTCAACGACGTCGTGGCTCCCGAAGAGCGCTGAGTCGCGGTGTCACGCGCGAGCCTCACGTCACCGTGACCGACCAAGCGGCTGCCGCTGCCCGTAGGTGAGCGTTCGCCAGAGCCACTCGACGGGGCCGTATTGGAACCGTCGCAACCAGAGCACGGACGCCGGGATCTGGACGGCCCAGATCGCGAGAACGACGGCGACAAGTTCGATGCGGCTCAGGTGGCCGAAGAGTCCGAGCCCGTGGCCATAAAAAACCGACGTCGCGAGCACCGTCTGGAACAGATAGTTCGTGAACGCCGTCCGACCCACGGCGGCCATCGAGTCGGCGAAAAGCCCCCGGGAAACGCGGCGACAGCCGAGGTAGACCAGTCCGAGGTAGCTCCCCGCCAGCGGGAGACTCCCCCAATAGTTGAACTGTCGCCAGTACAGCGCGGCGGCCGCGCTCCAGTCGTTCGCCTCGATGTACGCGACGCCGACGAGGATGGGAATGACGCCCGTGAAAAAGCCGATCGTGGCGAGTCGCCGATAGAATCGGTCGGAGCGCTCGTTCGTGAGGACGCCCGTCTCATACAGCGCCATTCCGAACAGCATCACGCCGGTCACTCGCCAGAACGTGGCGCCGACGAACCCGACGGTCTGGCGCTCGAACGCGGTGGCGGTCCGGTGCTCGAACTGCTCGAACCACCCTCCCCGGTACGCCTCCACCTCCGCCCTGATCGCCGCCTCGGCCGGCCGCCACTGGTCGGCGATCAGCTCCGGCGGGACGACCGCCGCGGTCGAAATTTCGAGCAGTGACGGCACCGCGATCAGCACGGTCCCGACCGCGAGCTTCGCCTGCGGCGCCCATCCGCGGGCGAAGACGATCCACAGCGCACAGAGGGCGTAGGCGACGAGGATGTCGCCGTACCAGAGCAGATGGGCATGTCCAAGCCCGATCAGGAGCAGCCAGAACGTCCGCCGGTAGTGAAGCCGGATCGGCGGGTCGCCGTCGACGCGCTTGCGCTCGAAAAAGAGCATCACGCCGGCGCCAAAGAGCAGCGAGAACAGCGTGATGAACTTCAACTCGGCGAACACGTGGCCGACCAGCCACACCAAGTAGTTCGCTCCAGTAAAGTCGCCGTAGGCGGTCGGGTTCAAAAGCGTCGCCTCCGGCATCGCGAAGACGCGGACGTTGATAATGAGGATCCCCAGGACCGCGACTCCGCGAAGGACGTCGAGGCTCACGATCCGCGCCTCCGGCGGCGTCGGCGTGGTCGCCGAGTTCGATCCGGACCGCCGGCTCTCCGCCGAGGCGGCCGTCTCGTCCGAGATGGAGGGGTTCACTGACGACTGACACCGACGCAGGGGGCGGATGAATAGCTTCGGTCCGCGGAAGCAACGTGTACGTCCCACGAGCGGGTGAGGGTGCCCCCGATCCAGTAGAACCGGTGAGGGCATCCCACCTCAATCGAGCCGGATGGCGCCCCCCTCCTCGGAGGATCGGTAGATGGCGTCGATGACGCGCTGGACGGAGAGCGCCTCGTCGATCGTGTTGATCGTCGGCGCCTCACCCGCCGCGACGGCGTCGAGAAAGACCTCCTGTTCGGCGGCGTGGCTGTCGCTTTCACGCGTTTCGACGGTCGTATCCGCGAGGTGGTGGTCGCCGCCACGGTCGGCCTCGTGGATCGTCAACTCGTCGTTGCCGCGGTCGAAGGTCGCGCCGGCGTCGGTACCGCGAACGATGAACTCGTCGTTCGTCGGCCGGTTCGTCGCCCAGGCGACCTCCAGCGAGACGGTTCGACCATCGGCGCCGCGGATGAACGCGGACGCGGAGTCGTCGACGTCGAATCCCTCGGGTCCGTTGTCATCGTTGCCCCACATGTGGACGAACGCGTAGTCGTCGCGTCCGCCGAACTCCGAGCGGGTCTCCCCGGAGACCTCGACGATCTCGGGGTGGTCGAGGAAGTACAGGGCGAGGTCGATGGCGTGCACGCCGATGTCGATCAACGCGCCGCCGCCGGCGACGTGGTCGGACGTGAACCAGGAGCCGCGGCCCGGAATCCCTCGACGACGGACGTAGTTCGCCTCGACGTGGGTGGTCTTGCCGAATCGACCCCCGTCCTGGTAGTGTTTGATCACCTGCACCGGGTTCGCGAATCGGTTGTTGAACCCGACCATACAGAAGCCGTCGGCCTCGGCGGCCGCCGCGGCGATGCGCTCCGCGCTCTCCAGTGAGTGTGCAAGCGGCTTCTCCAACAGGACGTCGAGGCCGGCCTCCAGCGCCGAGATCGCGTACTCCTCGTGGAATCGGTTCGGCGTCGTGATCAGGACGGCGTCACAGTCGTCATAGAGGTCGGTTTCGTCCTCGTAGGCGTGGACTCCGAACTCCTCGTGGAACCGTCGCCTCGCATCCGCGTCGATGTCCATCCCGCCGACGAGCTCGGCACCCCGCTCGACGAGCCGGGAGGCGTGGTGGTGGCCGATGCCGCCGAGTCCGACGATGCCGACGGCGACCTCGTTCGCGTCACTCATGATCTGCGATTCACAACAGTAGTTGTTAAGGCTCACGTTCCGCGGATGTTGGTCGGGCGTCGTCGCGGAGCGCCAGCGTTTCCGCGACCATCGATTCGACGTACGACTCGACGGCCGGCTCCGCGAGCGTGAAGCCGTCGAAGTGGTCCTCGGTCGCGAAGACGCCGGTCGTCGCCACGTCAACCCCCATATATACGAGGGTCGCACGGAGGTGTGCGTCGAGCACGAGACGATGACGGTCGTCCCGCCCGGTCATCAGGAGTCCGGCGACCCGCGGCCGTTCCCGAAAGCGCTCGTAGGGAACGTGGTCGATCAGGTTCTTCAACGCGCCCGAGATGCCGCCGAAGTACACCGGGGAGGCGATCACGTACGTGTCCGCGTCGAGAAACGTCGAGACGGCGTCGATGGTCGGCTCGTCATACTCGCCGTGGTTCCGACCGTCGAACAGCTCCATGGGTCGGTCGCGCAGATCCAACCGTTCGACCGGCACCCCCGCTTCGGCGGCAACGTCGGCGGCGACGTTGGCGAGCGTGCGGGTCCGGGATGGCTGACGGCGACTCCCACAGACGACGAGAAGCGTATCGTCGGATGCCATGTCCACGATGGGATCACACGAACGGGTAACGGTATCGGCGGAGTCGTGCGTCAGGTGAGTCGGTCGAGCGGAGGGACCGATCGACTCACAACAGGGCAAGAACGACGTCAAGCAGCTCGAACAGCTCCTCGAGGGGCTCGAAGGCCGCCGAGATCGTCTCACGGGTGGTTTCGATCTCCCCGATCCCGCCGAGTCGTTCGGCCTCCCGTGTACCGACGAATCGCCCGACGAGCCACGAAGTGGCGAGGAACGCGATCGTCCCGAGCAGCCGCGATATCGCGAGGAGCTTGAGGATGATCGGAAGCGCCAGCACGAGCGCAAACGCTGCCAGAACGATCGTCAGGGCCGTCGAGACCGATCCGGTGCCGCCGAAGTCGACGATGCCGGACCCCGACAGCACAACGAAGAGCCCGACCGCGAGGACCAACAGTCCCCACAGCGCCGTCCCGATGAGCTTCGCCCGGCTCTCGTGGATCGACGTCGTCTCCGGAACGTCGTCGTGAACCCACGGATTCTGCATGCCGGTGCTCCTCGCTGCGGTCACATATATGTCGCTTCAAATACCTGAAACGAGCGAGATGAAATCGACGGCAGAGATCCGCGGAACGGATCCGGACGGGCGAGACGACGCCCGATCAGAAGGTGATGACCTCGTACCCCTCGGCGACGAGCGAGCGGATGCTCGGGTGTCCCTCGAACTCGTCGACGCGATCCACGCCGGCGGCCGCGACCGGCTCGTCGACACCGTAGGCGCTCGCACAGTAGTCACAGACGCGTGCGTACTCCCGTACGTCAGCGTAGAGCTCGTGATAGTCGTGTTCCTCGTCGGCCAGCTCACCCACCCACTGGACGCCCGCACCGTCGAAGAGGAGTTTGACGTCGTCATCCTCCCGATCGAACTCGCGGACCGCCTCAAGCGCGTTCACGACGCGGCCGAGATCTGACGGCTGTTCCGTACCGGCGTAGACGATGATGGCTGCTTTCGTCATCCGTTCACTGCTTTCGTGGGGACCGTTCTAAACCGACGGCTGCTGTGCGTGGGAGGTACCCGGCCGGAGTCGGCTGCGTTTGCCGGACTCGTGGGTTCACGAGCTACTCGATCCCCGAGTCCGGATCGGCCGATGAGTGGCAGGACCGGTCACGTCCCGCTCGCTACCGAGGGCTCGGTTCCTCAATCGTCGTCGAGATCCCGCGTCATCCACTCGCTCGCCTGCGGCTCGGCCGGATCGGTCATGATCTCGACGAGCGACGGCCCGTCATGGTCAATGGCGCTTGCGACGGCGTCGCCGACGGCGTCGCCGTCGGCAACCCGCTCCGCCGCCACGCCCATGCCGTTCGCGATCGCGACGAGGTCGAGCCCCGCCTCGTCCCACCCGTACGCCTGCGGCTCGAATCCGTAGGTTCGTTCGGCCTCCTCGCTGATGATCGCGTAGTCGTCGTTGTTCAACGCCACGACCGTCACGTCGATCCCCTCCGAAGCGAGCGTGTGCAGCTCGTGAACACACATCATGAGGCCGCCGTCACCGGTCAGCGCGACGACGTCGCGGTCGGGGTTCGCGAGCTTCGCGCCCATCGCGGAGGGGAGCCCGGTCCCCATCGTCGCCCACGATCCGGGGTTGACGTACGACTCTGGACCGGTCGCCGGGAAGGAGACGAGCGTCCAGAGCCGGAATCCGCCCGCGTCCGCGGTGACGACGGCGTCGTCCGGGACCGCCTCGCGGACCGCATGGAGCACCTCCACGGACTGCAGTGGCGTGTCGGGGGCCTCCGCGGTCGACAGCGCCTCGAAGCGCTTTCGGTCGGCGTCGCGGACGGTCGCGGCGCGCTCGGTGCCGGAGTCATTCGCGTTTGGGCCGTCCACGTCGGCGGGCAGCGCCTCGTCGAGATGCGCGAGGAATCGGTTCGCGTCGGCGACGATTCCGAGTTCCGTCTCGTAGCCGAAGCCGACGTCGTCGGCATCCAGCGTGGCGTGGATCAGGGTGTCGGGCATCTCGACAGACCACGTCGCCGTCGAGACCGCGTCGAGGTCCGACCCCACGACGAGCCCGACGTCGGCCCGGGCGAGCAGCTCCCGAAGGTCGGTGCTCGCGCCGCCACAGAGGACGCCGGCCGAGAGCGGATGCGTCTCGGGGAGCGTCCCCTTCCCCTTATAGGTCGTGACGACCGGGGCGTCGAGCGTCTCGGCGACCGCCGTGAGCCGCTCGGTCGCCCCGGCTCGGCGTACCCCGCCACCCGCGAGAACGACCGGATCCTCGGCGTCCGCGAGCAGCCCGGCCGCCTCCTCGACCGCGTCGCCTGCGGCGTCCGGGGCAGCCTCAGGCGGGCGCTCCGACGGCGTCGCCTGCGGCGTCCTGCTCGCGAGGACGTCCTTCGGGATGCCGACCCGAACCGGTCCCTGTGGCGCCTCCCGGGCGACGCGGATCGCGTCGGCGATCGCGGCGACGGCACCCGCCGGCGACTCGACGAGCACGTTCTCCTTGACGACGTTGTCGTAGGTGTCCGGCGGCGTCTCGTGGATGCCGTCGCCGCCGCGGACGTCCCGCTCGGTCTCGACCGCGAGATGGACGAGCGGGACGGCGTCGTTGAGCGCGTTCTTTAACCCGTTCATCGCGTTCATGTCGCCGGGTCCGGGAACGACGACCGTCGCCGCCATCTCGCCGGGCGTGCTCGACTCGGCGTAGCCCCACGCTTGGTGGGTCACCGCCGTCTCGTGGCGTGCAACGACGAACCGGGCGTCCCGGTCCGCAAGCGCTCGATTGAGTGGAAGGGTCTGTTTGCCCGGAATCCCGAACGCCGTGTCGATCCCGTGATCGAGTAGACAGTCGACGACCGCCTCGCCGACGGTCGGAACGGTCGCGCCGCCGTCCGCGGCGACGGGGTCGCCGTCGTGTTCGTCCCGATCGGCGTGACCCCGATCCGCGCCGTCCGTGTCACCGTGACCCCGATCCGCGCCGTCCGTGTCACCGTGACCCCGATCCGTGCCGTCCGTGTGATCTCCCGCGTGCATGTGATCCGGGCGACGAAGCGGGCCGTGAAAGCTCTGGCGTCGGGCGATGGATCCGCCGGTTCGAGACGGTCGGCGCTGGCGGCTGCTCACTCCGAGACGGTCGTCTCACGAACCTTGACGCCCTTTCGCGCGAGGTGGCGCATCCGTCGTTGAGCGAACTCCTCCTCCGCGGAGCCCCGCGTGGCGAGCACGTGGACGAGCGCGGATCCTGACGGACGCATGGTCCGCCCGGCGCGTTGTGACCCCTGCCGGCGCGACCCGCCGAGCCCGGACGCGACGATCGCCAGCTCGGCGTTCGGGAGGTCGATCCCCTCGTCGGCGACGCGGGAGACGACGAGGGCGTCGAGGGAATCGTCGTCCGCCCCTCCGTTCGCGTCGCCCCGGGTTCCGTCGGCACGGAATCGTTCGAAGAGCCGGTTTCGCTCGTGGTGCGGCGTCTCGCCGCTGATGAACGGAACGTCCAGCGCCTCCGAGAAGGCGTCGCCCTGATCGAGGTACTCGACGAAGACGAGCGCTTTCTTTCCCCGGTGAGCGGCAAGCAGGTGTCTTGCCTCCTCGATCTTCGCGGGGTTCTCGGCGGCGAGCCGCCGTCGCTCCCGGCCGTCCGCACTGACGTACGCGTTCCGGGCCAGCTCGTCGCGCCACGGAACGTAGCGGATCTCCACCTCGGGCTCCGCGACGAAGCCCGCCTCGAATAAGGCGTCCCAGTCGGCGCCGATGGGCGGGCCGATCAGGGTGTAGATCTCCTCCTCGTTGCCCGTCTCGCGGACGGGCGTCGCGGAGAGTCCGAGCCGGTGTTTGGCCTGCAGCTCCGCCGACCGGGAGAAGACGGGGGCGGAGATGTGATGACATTCGTCATAACAGATCAGTCCCCAGCGACGCGAGTCGAACAGGCTCCGATGGCGGTCCATTCCGGCCGTCTGGTAGGTCGCGATGGTGATCGGTCGGATCGCCTTTTCGCCGCCGTGATACTCGCCGACGTCGGCGGGGTCGACCGTCGTGTGTTCGAGCAGTTCCTCGCGCCACTGTCCCGCGAGCTCGCGGGAGGGAACGAGGACCAGGGTCTCGCCGCCCAGGGCCGCGATGGTGGCGAGCGCGGCGATCGTCTTCCCGGAGCCCGGCGGGCCGACGAACACGCCCGATCCGTTCTCGAGGAAGGCGTCGAGCCAGCTTTGCTGGTAGTCCCGCAGCTCGGCCGTGAGTTCGAGGTCCACCGGGTCGCCGGTCTCCAGGTCGCGGTCGTCGACCACGGGGTAGCCCGCGTCGTAGAGCGTCCGCTTGATCCCGGCGACCGCGTCCTCGTTGACCCAGGCCTCCGTCTCGGAGATGGGCGCACGGAGGTGGCCCTCCTCGAGATGCTCGTCGGCGACGTTGCCCATCAGGCTCTCCGAGGCGGCCTCGAGCACGACGTACCCGTCCTCGTGGCTGTAGAGTCGGAAGCGATGTGCTCGTCGCCACTGGTCCTCGATCCATCCCTCCAGCCCCTCGTACCGTCGGCCGAGTACGGACCGAACGCGTGCGATCAGGTTGGCGGCATCGTCGAACGGGGCCGCCCAGACGTCCTCCCGACGGATCCGATAGAGGTACCCGCGCGTTCCCGGATCGGTTCCGGTCGTGTCGACGAGGTGTGCGAACCCGGCGAGCCGCGCCCGCGTGAACTGCGTCGGCCGGTCGACGACGACCTCGCGGCGATTCGGGAACGTAACGACCCGCTCGCGACGCGCCAGCCGACCCCAGTCGGTCGGGTAGAAGACGACGGGGTCGCTCTCGACGTCCACCCGTTCGATCGCCCCGCGAGCGACGAGCGCGTCCAGCGCGTCGCGGGCGGCGGCCTGCGTCGTTCCGACGCGCCGTGCCACCTCGCTTGCGGTCGCGAGCGGCCGTTCCTCGGACTCGAGCGCGTCGTGAAAGCGATCGAGATCGAGATCGAACCCCGCTGACTCGTCCGCACCGTCCTCTGGCATCACTCGACCGTCGGCGCCGGACGGGCATATGGGTGGCGTCCCCGGGTCGCCCCCTTGATGCTGTCGGCTCGTCATTTTCCCGCGACCGGATCGCCGTTTATAACAGTCGCGCGATCATGAATGCGAGCATGCCCGGGGGTGGACCGCAACGACTCGCAACCGTCGGCGGGAGACGGGCGGTCGCGTACGCGGCGCTCGTCGGCGGAGCCGCCTACCTCCTCGCGTTCGTTTACGGCCCCGACGAACCGGCGGCCCGGCTGGCCGTGACGGCGATCATCGCCGTCGGGTACGTCGGCGTTGCCCACGCGGTGGGGACCCTGCGACGACGTCGCGTCGCACGTTGAGTGCCGCCACCGGTAGTCGGACGGGATCCCGTCGTGATCGTCACCGTTCGTCGAGCGACGTCCCGGCGGGCGACTCCTCGCCGATCTTCTCCTGCACGCGGGCGTGAAACTCCCGCAGGACCGCGGACCCGTCCTCCGCGAGCACGACGTCGGAGTCCACGAGCGTCGCCAGCCCGAACGAGAGCGGGGAGGGCGAGTCCACGACGTGATCCGCGACCGCGACCTCACCGGCCGCGATCCGCTCGACGATCGATCGGATCCCCTCGACGTCGAGCCGGTCCTCCAACAGCTCACGGTACGTCTCCTCCATCACGGCGAACCCGTCGAGTCCCTCGGCGAACGAGAGCAGCATCTCCGCGGAGACCTGCTGTTCGGCCGCGCTCTTCTCGTAGCCCTTGTAGCGTTTCAAGATCATGAGCGACCGGCCGGCGTCGATTCGGAAGTAGCGCTTCAGCAGGTCGGTGTCCTCGAGGGCGTCCCGGAGGTCCCCACGGACCGCCCCGGGATCGAGGTCACGGAGGATCGCCGCAACGTCGACCTTGCGGTTGAGCGGCAGCGCGAGGCTAAAGCCGTTGTCGGCGACCGCGACCGCGACGTTGGCGTCCGTGCGGTCGGCACAGGCGGCCGCGACGAGCCGTGAGAGCCCGTCATTGAACCGCCGGCCGTAGTAGCTGTGGACGTAGAATCGGCGTTTATATGCGGACCGGTCCAGCTCCTCCTCGACGACGATCCGATCGGGCGTGGCGACGGACGTCTCGCCCGCGTAGCGGACCTGTTCGTCGTAGATGCGCGTGAGCGCCCGCACCGCGTTGCCGTCGAGCGGCAGATCGCGCAGCCACGCGCGGACGGCCGGCGGCCCGCCCTCCGAGGCGCGTGCAAGCAGTTCCTCGCGAAACGCGAGCACCTCGCGGCCGAGGTCGAACGAGAGCGGGAGCCGCTCGGCGTACCACGAGGGGACGTTGGGTCGCTCGCTCGTCCGGTCGACGTACACCTTCGAGCCGCGGCGGTACCGGAACGCGAACCGCTCGCCGCCGAGCGCGAAGACGTCGCCGGACTCGATCGTGTCGAGGTAGGTCTCATCGAGCGTCCCCACCCACTCGTCATCACGTGTGAACACGTCACAGGTAAACGAGTCCGGGATCGTCCCGAGGTTGGTCATGTAGATAACGCGTGCGAGTCGGCCCCGCTTGCCAACGAGCGTCTCGCCGACCGGGAATCCCTCGTGGTGGTGCTCGCCGTCCGGCGGGTCGTTGGCGTCGCGCCACACCTTCGCGTAGACGTTCTTCTCCTCCAATCCGTCGTAGTCGGCGGTGAGGTACCGCATGAGCGTCTCATAACGTTCGCCGTCGAAATCACGGTACGGGTACGCCCGACGGAGCGTCTCGCGGATCTCCCGGTCGGGCCGGATCCGCGCGATCGCCATCCCGTAGACGTGCTGGGCGGCGACGTCGTAGGCACCCTCGGGCGGGAACACGCGGTCGATGAATCCCTCCTCGGCACACGCGAGCATCGTCGCGCACTCGACGAGTTCGTCGCGGTCGAGTGCGAAGACGCGTCCCCCGACCGTCTCGCCGGGACTGTGGCCGGCTCGCCCGACCCGCTGGAGCAGGGCCGCGACCGACTTCGGGGAGCCGACTTGGACCACCAAGTCGAGATGCGGCATGTCGATGCCGAGTTCGAGGCTCGTCGAGGTCGTCACGACGTCGAGCGTCCCGCTTTTTAACCCCTCCTCGACGCGCATCCGTTGGTTCTCCGAGAGGCTCCCGTGGTGACAGCCGGAGTTCGTCTCGTTGTAGTCGTATCGTTCACGGAGGTCCCGAAGGACGCGTTCAGCGCCCGATCGCGAGTTGGTGAAGACGAGGACGTTCTCGTGGTCCCGTATCAGCTCGTCGAGCGCGTCGTAGAATCGGTCGGTCACGACGGAGCGCGGCGTGTGGATCAGGTCGGCCGCGGGCGTCCGAAGCTCAAGGTCGAACTCGCGGACGAACCGGGTGTCCACCAACTCACAGGGTCGTGGCTCGAACCCGTCGGGGTCGCCGACGCTGCCGGAGACGCGCTCGCGACCGACGAGATAGTCGGCGATCGCGTCGAGCGGCTCGACCGTTGCCGAACAGCCGATTCGCGTCGGTGATTCCTCCGTCAGCTCCTCTAGCCGCTCCAATGAGACCGCCAGATGGGTGCCACGTTTGCCCGCCGCGAGCGCGTGGATCTCGTCGACGACGACGTATCGGACGGTCCGAAGGTGCTCGCGGAACTTCGGGGCGTTCAGCAGGATCGCGAGCGTCTCCGGGGTCGTGTTGAGCACGTGTGGCGGCTCCGCCAACATCGCTTGCCGCTCCGCGGAACTGGTGTCGCCGTGGCGTATCGCCTGGCGGACGGTCGTTTCGTGGTCGTCCTCGGCGAGTCGCTCCGTGATCCCCGCGAGCGGCGTCGCGAGGTTGCGCTCGATGTCGTTGGCGAGCGACTTGAGCGGGGAGACGTACAGGCAGTGGACGCCTTCCGCCAGCCCTCCCTCCCGTTCCCGGGCGAAGAGGTCGTCGAGGACCGCGGTGAAGGCCGCGAGCGTCTTGCCGCTGCCGGTCGGCGAGGCGACGAGGCAGTTTCGCCCGGCGTCGACGTGTGGGATCGCCTCACGCTGTGGCGGCGTGAAGAAGCCGCCGTTCTCCGCGACGTACGGCGCGAACTCGGCGACCCACCACCGGCGAACGGCGGGCGAGAGCCGACGGAGGACGTCCTCGTCCTCGATCCGTACGGTCTCGGGATCGAAAGGGAGGTCACGCTCCGTCGCGACCGTCCGGAGCAGATCCCGTCCGATCTCCTCCGGGCGCGCGTCGGCCGTCGGTTCGCTCACGGGTTCACTCGGGGCTCCACGTGAAAAGCGGTTGTGGCGAGAAGGCAGTGAGCCCCTGCCGCCGGGAGCGGTGGGTTCATCCCGCACGGTACCGATCGATCGGGACATGAACCCGCCGGAGGCGATCGACCGACGGATCGACCGCAACCTCTTCATTACGGTCTCCGGCCCGCCGGGCTGTGGCGCGACGACGCTCACCGAGGGGCTGGCGGCGACGCTCGATTGTGGATACGTCTCGGGCGGCGAGCTCTTCCGAGAGATAGCCGCCGAACGCGACATGAGCCTCTCACAGCTGATCGCGAAGGCCGGCGAGACCGAGGCGATCGATCGCGCACTGGACCGCCGTCTGCGACGGATCGCCGAGAAGTGGGGCGCCGCGAACAAGGCGTTCATCCTGGAATCCCGGTTGGCCGGGTGGATCGCGGGCAACCGTGCTGACCTCCGGATCTGGCTCGACGCGCCGGAGGACGCGCGGGCGACGCGAACCGCGGCCCGCGAGGAGATGACCTCCGAGATGCAGGTTCGTGAGGTGATCGAGGCCAAACGCTACGAGTCCTACTACGGGATCGACCTCGACGACCGGTCCATCTACGACCTCGTGGTCAACACCGGGCGATGGAGTCCGGATGCCACGCTCGACGTCGTCGCGACCGCGATCGAGCGGTACGACGTCGAGGACGACGAGGGGGCCTTCGAGACCACTGAGTTCGAGGTGTGATCCGCCGTTGACGTTCCACCGTTCGGACATACACGGTCCCGAAACGATCGATTGCTGAAGCGTGCGAATTGAACGGTTCGGTGCTCGTTTTGTTTATAAGGGTCGTCGAGGGGGTCGCGGGGCTATTTATATGCAGTTGCGACGGGCAGGAGCATGCGGCGGAGTGACGAGCGAGGATCGAACGCCCGCACCGCAACCGCACCGCAGCCGCACCGCAACCGCACCGCAACCGTACCGCAACCGTACCGCAACCGTACCGCAACCGTACCGCAACCGTACCGCAACCGTACCGCAACCGTACCGTAGCCTCACGCCTCCCCAACCTCGTTCGGACGGGCTCGCCGGAAACCGCTCGGCGAGCCCGTCCGAACTCCCTCGCGCGCGTCGGAGTCGCGCGCGCCGACCACAACCGCCTCGTGATAAGCGGATTTGACACCCGTTCAACTCCGTTTATAAACGAACGACGGTCGTCACGATCGCTCGCTACGTCGCCCGTACTGAATGGGCGTTCGTCCCGAACGGAGGTCCGGACTTCACGTCCCGATCCTGCCGCTCAATCGGTGAGCTCCTCGATCAGCGTCTCCAGATCGTAGGTCGCCGGGGCACGCGGCTCGTCGCGTAACGTGGCGATCGTGAACGTCGAGTTGGTGCGTTCGACGCCGTCGATCTCCTCGAACTCGCTGATGAGCCGCTCGACGGTGTCCGACGAGGAGAGGCGGGCGATGACGACGAAATCCGTCTCGCCCATCGTGAAGAAGGCTTCCGTCACGCCCTCGACGGCGAGGAGCCGGTCGGCGAACTCGTCGTAGGGACCCTCGTAATCGGCGAGCACCTCGACGATGATCGTGACGCCGAGACCGAGCGCCTCGTGATCGAAGTCGTACAGGTCGTTCTCGATGACGCCCGCGTCCTTCAGGTTGTTGAGCCGATAGTGGATCGTCGACACCGGAATCCCCGTCTCCTCGTGGAGCTTCTCCGGGCTGCCGGTGCCGAGATCCGCGATGGCCTTCAGCAATCGTACGTCGCGCTCGTCCATGTGGTCCATGTACGTGTACGACTCCTATATATGACTCCCGACACGCTCGGAGCTATCTTCAACTGAGCCATCACTATCGGGAGCTGAATCGAATTCAATCCATATGTATGATTCATCATTCACAACACGCCGATTACTAAAAGATTAGTTTAAATATACCTGTGTATTCCGAATGAGTATCGAATGAACGCTCAAAGGTTGCTTTCATCTCCGGTTATCGTTGCCGGGGCGTTTCTGCTGCTCGCCGTCCTGTGGGGGACCTCCTTCGTCGCCATCGAAGCCGGCCTCGCGTTCTTCCCGCCGCTGCTGTTCGCGGGCGTGCGGTACGCGATCGCCGGCGTGATCGTCTTGGCGTACGCGATCGTCGCCGCCGACCGCTGGGTCCCACACGGCCGCGACGAGTGGCTCGGCGTGGGGATCGCCGGCGCGTTCGTCATCGCGGCGTACCACGGACTGTTGTACGTCGGCGAGCTCCACATTCCCGGCGCGGTCGCCGCCGTCGTCGTCAGCCTCGCGCCCGTCCTGACCGCCGCCCTCGCCGCGGTGTTGCTTCCGAACGAGCGGCTCGGCCCCTTCGAGATCGCCGGCTTCGCCCTCGGACTCCTCGGCGTCGTCATCATCGCCGACCCGAGCGGCGTGGGTCTCCTCGCGGACGGCGGAGGGGCCCTCTCGCCCGAACTTCTGGGTGTACTCTTGACCTTCCTCGCCGCCGTGGCGTTCTCGGTCGGGGCGGTTCTCCTCCGCCCGCTCCGGACGGACCTGCCGATAGCCGCGTTACAGGGCTGGGCGATGGTGCTCGGCGCCGCGATGCTGTTCGTCGGCGCCGGCGCCGTCGGTGAGTCTCCGTCCGCCATCGTCTGGAACGCGACGTCGATCGTGTCGCTCGCGTACCTCACGGTGCTCTCCGGCGTCGTCGCGTTCCTGATCTACTTCGCGCTGTTGGACGCGGTCGGTCCGACCCAGCTCCACCTCGTGGGGTACGTCGAGCCGATCGTCGCCGCCGTCGGCAGCTGGGTCCTGCTCGGTCACCTCATCGAGGCCGAGGCGATCATCGGATTTGCCGCCATCCTCGCCGGCTTCGCCGCGCTCGAACGACGTGAGATCGCTGCCTACGTGACGACCCGATGCGGCTTCGGCGGCTGACCGCAACCACACAGGATGACGGGCCCGCAACGCCCTTAAGAGCGTGGCACCCACGCGCTGACGTGACCGTCATCGATCGGCTCCGTCGTCCCGCGTACACCGGGTCGAACCGCTGTTGGCCCTGTACCGCCATCAACCTCGTCGTGGTCGTGCTTCTCGCCGGCGTCGCCGGGATCCCCTTCGCGCCGCTTGCGCCGATCGTGCTGCTCGCCGGCGGCGTGCTCGTCTACCTTCGCGGCTACGTCGTCCCCGGCACGCCCCGATTCGCGCCGCGGATCGTCGCGTTGCTGCCGTTCGACGTCGGTCCGTCAAAGCACGTCGAGAGCGACTCCATCGCGGAGTCCGTCGATCCCGAGCGACTGTTAGGGACCCTCGTCGAGGTCGGCGTGGTGGAGGAGCACGGCGAGGAACTCCGCCTCACGGAGCCGTATCGGGAGGCGTTCGAGGCCCGGATGACCGACCTGCGCGTGCTCTCCGACCCGGCGCTCGCGGAACGTGCGGCCGCGGTCGCCGCCGGTGACCCGGCCGCCGAGGTACACGGCAACCGGATCCTCCTCGACGGCTCCCGCGACGTCTGGCTCTCGCGGGCGGTCGCCATCGCGGAGACCGCGGCCGCCGAGACGCTCGCCGAGTTCGACGTCCCGACCGAGCTGCGCGCGCCGGCCGCCGAGCCGCTTCGGACGTTCGTGCGCACCTGTCCGGCCTGTGCCGGCGTCGTCTCCGAGACGACGCTGCGGAACTGCTGTGGCGGTCCCGGAACGACCCACCGAAAGCCCCACCGCCCGGTGCTGGCCTGTGAGGAGTGTTCGACCGTCGTGTACGAGTTCGACGTCGAGTGAGCTGCCGGAAGCCGCAGAGAAGCGATCACTCGACGGCTTCGGTGACTCCCGCCCGCAGGTCGCGCCCGAAGTAGTGCCCGACGAGCGCCAACAGGAGCCCGAGCCCGCCGCCGACGGCCAGCAGCGCGAGCCCCCACTCCTGAAGATACTGCAGGCCGATGGGGAGAAAGCCGATCCCCAGGACGTTCAACAGCGCGCTTCCGGCGCCGACGCCCGCCCCGGCGACTCCAGTTTCGACGTATTTCGACCCCGAGAGGACGAGCCCGACGAGGAACGCCCCGAGCAACACGCCGGCTGCATGACCGATCGTCCCGCCGACGAGCGGAAGCATGCCGCCGAGAAAGACTCCGAGCCCGATCGCGAGCAGCGCGAGCCCGAAGCCCTTCAGCGAGAACCACCGGCCGTCGACCCCGATCCGGCCCGACCCGCCGGTACTGCCGGTCGTCGAATCGGACCCAGCGTCGCGTTCCGGATCGACCGATCCGCCTCCGTCACTCGAGAGGTCGTCGTCGAGCAGGTCGTCGAGGTCGTCCAGGGGATCGCCGTCGGACGCCTCACGCTCCTTGGAGGGTTGCATGCTAGCCGTTTCCGGCCGTGAGAACTTGTGTCTTGTGTCGAAGCGGGTGACCCGCCCTGTCACGTCGTCGGGATCACGCTCCACACGGAAGCGGCGGATGCAGTCCACCGGAACGACGGACACAGTGTCTCGGAACGACGGATACAGTGTCTCGGAACGACGGACACAGTGTCTCGGAACGACGGACACAGTGCCTTGGAACGACGGACGGGGTACGCCGGATACGTCGGCGTACGGGTTGGAAAAAAACGTTCGATTCACCGGAAACGAGGTGTCTGCCCGGCGCTATCGTGCCGCGAGCCAGTCTGCGAACTCGCCGGTCAGGAAGCCGGCGTAGTCGACGACGCCGAGGTACAGCGAGACGAAAACGACCACGACGATCGGGATCCGGACGACCCAGATCCACGCGGGTCCGAGACTGCCGAGGTCGCCGATCCCTTTCGTAAGCTCGTCGCGGGCGAGTTCGGGAACGACCCAGCCGACGAAGATGGACAACAGCAATGCACCGAGCACGAGCAGCACGCCGTCGGCGAACTGGTCGAGCAGGTCCAAGAAGACGAGGTCGACCGTGACGGGGAGTCCCAGCAGGAAGATCGCCACGCCGACGCCCGCGGCCGCCGGCACGCGGTCGATATCGCGTTCGTCGATGAGATAGGACGTGACGACCTCGAGGATGCTGATCGCCGACGAGAGCGCGGCGATGCCGACCATCCCGAAGAAGACGATCCCGATGACGCGACCTGCCGGGATCTCGGCAAACGCGGCGGTGAGGCTGACGAATATCTCGCCGGCGCCGCCGTCACCCGGCGTGAGCCCGGCCGCAAAGAGGAACGGGAAGACCACGAAGCCGACGATCACGGCGATGAGCGTATCGAGTCCGACGATGATGCCGGCGTCCTCGGCGAGGTTTCGATCCTCACCAAGGTAGGACGCATAGGTGATCATCACGCCCATTCCGAGCGAGAGGGTGAAAAACGCCTGTCCGGCGGCCGCCGGCAGGATGCTCGTCCAGTTCTCGGCGATGACGTCGAAGTCCGGTGAGAGGTAATACGCGTACGCCTGTGAGGAGGCGTCGAGCGTGAACCCGTAGGCGGCGAGCCCGACCAGCAGCACGAGGATCGCCGGCACCATCACTTTCACCGCGAGTTCGATGCCGCTTCGGACGCCGGCGGCGATGATGCCGATAACCACTGCCATGAAGATCGCGTGGAACAGCAGCGAGTCAAGCCCGGTCGCCACGCTCCCGAAGAGCGCCTCCGCCGCTTCGGGGCTGCCGGCGCCGGCGGCGTAGCCGTCGGTGATCCCGATGAGCGTGTATCGGAGGAACCAGCCGGCGACGACGCTGTAGTACGAGAGAATGATGAACCCTGTGATCACGAAGAGCCAACCGACGTGTCTCCAGACGCCGCTTCCGAGTTCACGCAGCGCCCCGACCGGGTTCAGCTTCGTCCGCCGGCCGATCACGAACTCGACGAGGATGGCCGGGAAGCCGATCAGGACGATGAAAAGCAGGTAGACGAGCAGAAACGCGGATCCACCCTCCTGCCCGGTGATGAACGGGAACCGCCAGATGTTCCCGAGCCCCACCGCGCTGCCGACCGCGGCGAGGATGAACCCGACGCGCGTTGCCCATGTCTCTCGTGCCATCGTATGTTGGCGGCGGCCCCCGCGTCGTAAAAGCATGTCTTTTTCTCACCGCTTCGTCGCACACATTTTGGGCGAATGATCATACGGATCTTCCGTTTGCGCATCGCCCATGTCTGAATCCCTTGCGGACGAGGTTCCGGACCGGGGGTGCGGCGAGGAACCTGCCGTCGGTCGACCGTGAATTTAATACTCGGACGGTGACCTCACGGGATATGGAACGAGTAGACGTCGCGATCGTGGGTGGCGGCCCGGGTGGCACCGCCGCGGCGCACGCGGCCGCTGATGCGGGTGCTGACGCCTTGGTCCTCGAGAAGGGCGTTCCGCGGGAGGATCGGCGTGAACTCGGACCGGATTCGACGGATGCCGCCGGGATCCTCGACTACTGGGTCGACATCATGGGCATCCACCCCGACGAGTTCGACGACGGCGTCCTCCAATGCGAGCTGAATCGTGCGGAGTTTCGCGGCCCCGATACGAAAGCGATCCTCTACAACACGGGCATCGAGTCGTCGTACGATGGGTTCGGCTACACCTTCCATCGGGCTCGATTCGACGATTGGATGCGCGACCGTGCCGAGGATGCGGGCGCCGAATATCGCGTCGGCGTCTCCGTCAGGGACGTCGAGACGGATCCCACGGCCACACCGGCTGACGGGGAGCCGAGACACGTCGTCGAACTCGCGTCGGGTGACGATGTCGGCGCCGATTTCGTGGTGCTCGCGGACGGCCCCCAACGGACCGTGACCAACCGCGTGCTCGACCGATTCCTGCCCGACGGCTCGAAGGCCTCCGAACGGCTCGCCTCACACGAGGCCAACCACATCGCCTACCAGGAGTACCGTCGCGTCCCCGAGGACGTCTACGAGGAACTCAACGATGCCATTGTCTTCTGGTGGGGCGTGATGCCCGGAGAGACCGCATACCCATGGATATTCCCGAACGAGGACCGCGTCTGTCGGATCGGGTTGACGATGCCGATCGGGCTCGACGTCGACGAGTTCGACAGGGACGCCTATCGGCTTCTCTCCGCCGACGACGAGTCGATCCCGAAGGGTGCGGAGTATATTCGCCGGCTGCTCGAGTGGCAGTACGGCGACGAGTACGACGTCGAGGTGGACTTCCCGCTCGTCGAGGACGCCGGTAAACGGAACGGAACGGAAACGTACGCCATCTCCTCGACCCGTCCGATCGACTCGCCGACCGACGCGGGGATCGCGGTCGTCGGCGGCGCGATGGGAACGACCTCCGCCTTCCACGAGGGGGGCGACCACGTCGCCGTGCGGACCGGCGCCATCGCCGGCGAGCTGGCCGCACGCGGTGACATGGCCGCGTACAATCGCCGCTGGAAGGAGGCGATCGGCGACGAGATCGTCCGCAACGTGACGATGGCCGACGCGGTCGCGGAGTACGGCCCCGACGACTGGAACCGCATCATCGGCGCGGCCGACGCGATGCTCGCCGCGGAGGTTGGCGACGGGCTGCTCTCACAGCCGTATCGATCGGGGTGGGAGTCGGCGAAGCTGCTGCTCAGTTATAAATGGCGCAAGCGGAAGACGAGGCGGAACTACGTCGGCATCGACGAGGACGAGTACGTGTATAAATAGGCGAGGCGGTTCACTGACACAGTTGCGCAGTCTTAGCGATTCGCCGTCACCGTCGAGCCGTACGCTCAGCGCACGACGGGGGCGTGGAGTTCGATCGAATCCGTCGGGACGCCCGCGACGTCGACCGGCTCTACCTCGTGGGTCGGCCACTGTCCGGTTTTCGTGAGCGTCTCGATCCGATCGGCGGCGACGAGATGGGTGTCCTCACTTTTCGTTCCCCGGACCGTCGGATTCCACGCGTATCCCATCGGCTCGTGAACGGGATGTTTCGCGTCGGGCGTCGCGATCCACTCACGGCCCGCGTAGCCGGCGGCGCCGCCCTGATGATGCTGCATCCACTCGTCCGGGAAGCCGACCGCGTCGTACGCCTCCCGGATCGTCGCGAAAACGTCGCCTGCGGTTCCGGGACCACTCCCCTCGCCGAGCGCTCCGATCGCGGCCGCCCGGGTGGCCGCGATCGCCGTGGCTTCGACCCGCGCCGCGGCACGGTGGCGGCGTTCGAACCACTCCGGCGCGTCGAACGCGACCGTGCGAGTGAGCGACGCGTACAGCCCGCCGCGCTCGGCGGTGATCGACACGAGCGCGTAGTCACCGAGGCTGGCGTCGCTCGGGGTGTAGTGGCGATACGCCTGCGCACGGTCGGCACCGCCGACGAGGATCACGGGGGTGTTCACGTCCCGGGAAGCGAGCGAGATGTCGATCCCCGCGGCCACCTCGTACTCCGGATCATCGGGCTCGAGGTTCCGGCAGACGGTTTCGAGCGCGGCCGCAGCCTCGCGCCCCAGCTCGCGATACCGGTCGACGTCGTCGTCGGTGAGCGGCTGTCGGAGCTCGCGCGGCTCGATCGATTTGAAGCCGGCCACAGGGAAGTCCGCGGCAGCGGGCGACGGGGACCGTTCGGCGACGGCATTCGCGAGCGTGCCCGCATACCACGGGAACGACTCCACCGAGATCGCGTCCCGAAGCTCCTCGTCGACGAGCCGATCGGCTTCGATGGTGTCGGTCACCACGCGAAACTCGCCGTCGTACCCGGCGGCGGCGATGCCGACGTCGGCGTCGTCGTCGACGACGTTGTCGCCGCCGACGAGCCAGGCGAAGCCGTTCGGGCGGGCGAACCAGACCGCTTCGAGCCCGCGGGACTCGAGATACTCATCCAGGCGCTCGGCGCGGGCGGAGAGGTCGACCATATCACGGCCTGCGTGGGGAGTCCAGTAAAAGCGGTCGAAAGCGGACGCCCGGCTCGCCACGCGATCAATGAACGTATAAACCCGTGACGAAATCGCCGTGCGGGAGCCCGATCCGAAAGGTTCAATTACATCCCCCGGAAATCTTCAGTTGCGTCAGAAAGCCCCATCGGGTTGGTAGTCTAGTCCGGTTATGACACCTCCTTGACATGGAGGAGGCCGGCAGTTCAAATCTGCCCCAACCCACTTTCCGCTGTACGTTCGACCGGTTAGCGGAAGGTTCGTTCGTTTTCAGTTACCGAGGCTGACACCCGCGCCGAGCATCGCCAGGCGCGGGCTTGAACGGATGCTCGGCGAGCGGAGTGAGTCGGGCCGCCGTTCGGCGGTTCACGGTCGGTTCGCGAAGCGCTCGTGGTCTCGAACGCCGTGGGCGTTCAGGCCGCGACGCCAAGCGTCGAGAGTTCGTCGTCGGACAGTTCGGCGCGGAGCTCGGCCTCGGTGTGGCTCTCGAGTACATCGGTGCGTTCGTTCTCGGACAGGTCCTCGACGGATTCGAAGCAGTGACACATTGCGGATCAAACAACGTCTTCAGCCCTCATAACTGCTGTTAGCACCGTCTCCGGAGTTGTGTAATACGCCTTCTAGAATACCAAGAGCTATTATTGTTGGGTGGGTATTTATTAACGATGCGTACCAGCGTCAACGTGCCGTCCGACCTGCTCGAGGAGTTCGACGAGACGTGGCAGTCGGAGGGACTCGACTCGCGCTCGCGGGCGACGCGGGAGGCCATGCAGGAGTACGTCGAACGACACCATCGGCTGGAGGAGGCGACCGGAGAGGTCGCGAGCGTCGTCGCCTTCGATTACGAGCACGAATCGGTCATCCGGGACCTCCACGGCGTCCAACACGAGTTCCAGGACGTGATCTCCGCGACGAGCCACACCCACGAGGGCGAGTGGTGTCTCGAATCCCTCTTTTGTCGGGGGGATGCCGCACGCGTGCGCGAACTCGTCTATCGCCTCCGCGACTTCGACGCGGTCGGACGCGTGAACCTCCTGTTGCTTCGGTCCTGACCCCGTTGTTTCGGTCTTGATCCCGTTGTTTCGGTCCTGAGCCGGTTGTTTCGGTCCCGATGCCGATTCGGCGTTGCTGACGCCACGCGACCGTCCACCCGGCCCGCCGTCTCGTTCGCCGTTTCGAGCCGGGCAGTCCCTCGTGAATCCTGACGGTCGATCATGCGAGCCGAAATATATTTACTATATATCTAGTTAATACATGGCCAATCGGACGCACATCGTCGGAGAACGGCGCGAATTGACTACAACAGGAGTAGTAACACAGACCAAAGCTATATGATGGGGCTCTACATAACACACGAACTGTAATGGTCGATACTGAATCAAACGGGAGCTTGGACGGGAGCAACGTGTCACGTCGTCGGTTCATGGCGGCGGCCGGCGCAACGGGCGCGGCGATGGGGATCGCGGGCTGTGCCGGGGACGACGATGACGGAACGACGACGATCCGGCTGTCCGCGGACGCGGACTTCGAGGAGATCAGCGACGAGATCAACGAGGCGTTGCAGGCGGCCGGCCTCTCCGAGGACATCGAGGTCGACGTCCTGCCCGGCGACTTCGAGACGGACTCGCGCCGCGAGGATTATCAGGCCGCGCTCGACGCAAACCGTGGCGATCCGGACATCTTCATGATGGACAGCGGATGGACGATCCCATTCATCCTCCGCGAACAGCTCCTCAACCTGGAGGAGGAGCTCTCCGACGACGTGATCGACCGTGTTCGGAACACCTATCTCGAGGCGTCGGTGGACACGGTCTCACATCCCGAAACTGGCGATCTGTTCGGCGTGCCGTTCTTCCCCGACTATCCGGTGATGCAGTACCGGAAGGACCTCGTCGAGGAGGCCGGCTACGACCCCGAGGGTGAAAACTGGGCGACGGAGCCGATGTCCTGGCAGGAGTGGTCTGAGATGGTCGCCGACGTCTGGGAGTACCACGGCGGCGAGGACGAGTACCGCTACGGCTTCACGACGCAGGCGGATGCCTACGAGGGGCTCGCCTGCTGTACGTTCAACGAGACGATGAGCTCCTTCGGCGGAGCTTACTTCGGCGGCCGGGAGAACCTGTTCGTCCGTGGCGACCGTCCGGTGACGGTCACCGAGGAGCCCGTCATCGAAACGATTCGAATGATGCGCGCGTTCATGTACGGCGACGAGGACGAGGAGGCGCACCCGGATTACCCGCAGATAACCAGCGACGACATCGTCCAGTACACCGAGGAGGACGCCCGCGAGCCGTTCACGAACGGGAACGCGATCTTCCACCGCAACTGGCCCTACGCGATCGTCAGCAACGTCGAAGCCTTCGGCGAGGATTTCGGAACGATGCCGCTTCCGTACGGCGTCCCGCCGGAGGAGTCCGAGTATGATGGACTCGGCGGCACCCAGCACGCGCTCGGCGGCTGGCACCTCACGATCAATCCGAACTCCTCGAACATCGAAGAGGCCATCGAGGTCGTCGAGGCCTTCGTCGACGACGACGTCATGCTCACCGTCTTCGAGCTGAACGGGAACATTCCGCCGGACCCGGAGGTCACGGCGAACGCGGATCCCGACGAGCTCGGAGCCATCGGGGGGTACCTCGACACGCTCGCCGTCGCCGCAGACAACACGATCGCACGACCCGTCACGGACGTCTGGCCACAGCAGTCCGCACAGGTGTATCAGGAGGTCCACGACGCCTATACGCAGGAGAAGACGCCCGAGGAGGCGATGGACGACCTGCAAGCACAGCTCGAAGAAAGCGACCAGGACTAATCGGGTAAATGGCCACAGATAGCTCGAAAAGCGGTTCGAACGCCGTTTGGAGCCTGATCTCCAGACCGATCAACCGGATGGAGACGCTCAGCGAGGCGGCCTACGCGTATCTGTTGTTGATCCCGGCGTTCATTCTCCTCGCGATCGTCGCGTTCTACCCGCTGATCGCCACGTTCCGCATGTCGCTGCTTGCGGATGAAACCGCCGGAGCGGACCCGTTCGGCGAGTTCGTCGGACTGCAGAACTACGTCGACGTACTGACCGGGGACACCCGGCTGACCCGTGAGTTCGTCGACGTCGGGCTCTCGGGGTCGTTCCCGTTCCTCGAGCTCGGCACCCCGTTCCTGCGACAGGCACTGTTCGTCACGCTCGCGTTCGCGATCCTGAGCGTCCTCTTCGAGACGCTCATCGGGTTCGGACAGGCACTCGTGTTGGACCAGGACTTCCGCGGCCGCCGCTGGGTCCGCGTCGCGATCATTCTCCCGTGGGCGATTCCGGTCGCCATCCAGGGAATGTTGTTCTTCCTGATCTTCCAGCCCACGGTCGGGTTCGGCTCCGATCTGATGCAGTCGCTCGGCCTCTTCGGCTCCTCGCCGCTCGCGAGCAGCCGTGACGGGTTCATCATCGTGCTCGTCGCCGACATCTGGAAGACGTCCGCCTTCATGGCGCTGCTCATCCTCGCGGGGCTCCAAAGCGTCGACCGCAGCCTCTACGACGTCGCAAAGGTGTCGGGCGCATCGCCGTGGCAGCGGTTCAAGCTGATCACGCTGCCCATCGTGATGCCGGCGCTGCTCGTCGCGATGCTGTTCCGGACGATGGACGCGATGCGCGTCTACGGAGTGATCGACTCGACGGTCGGCTGTACGACCGTGCCGTCGCTCACCTGTCTCGTCGTCGACGGCCTGTTCGGCGGGACGCGTATCTACGCGACCGCCGCGACCGTCGCGTTCATGACCGCGGTAGTGATCGGACTGTTCGTGATCGTCTATCTGTGGCGCTTCCGTGAGTCCGAAGGAGGGTTCGCATAATGAGTCAGGAATCGGAGAGTGCGGCGGAGAAGCTGAAGGAGTACGCGGACGAGGACGAACCGGAACTGGACCGCGGACCGGTCGAGCAGTGGGCGGCGAACGCGATCAAGAACCCCGATCGCGCGTACAAGGCGATGTTCTACACGGCGACGGTGTTCTTCCTCGTCACGACGCTGTTCCCGTTCTACTGGTTGCTCATGGTCGCGCTGACGAGCCGAGGGAGTCTCCAGAACATCTTCCTCACGCCCGGAAGCTTCGATCCGGCGCTGCTCGCCGAGGGTGACATCTTCATGGGAATGAACCCGATGGCGTTCGTGGAGGTGTTCGCCACGGTTCCGTTCCATCGGTACATCTTCAACAGCTTCGTCATCGCGGCGGTAACGACGGTGATCGTCATCGTCGTCGCGAGCCTCGCAGGCTACGTCTTCGGCCGGCTGCAGTTCAAGTTCAAGGGCCCACTCATGCTACTCGTGCTCATCGTTTCCTTCTTCCCGCCCGCGGCGTTCTTCATCCCGCTGAACCAGCTGTTCAACACGCCGGTCGAGGTGATGGCCCCGATCCTGCAGGACGGGACGCTGTACAACACGCCGTACGCGATGTTGATCCCGTTCTCGGCGCTTTTCATGCCGCTTTCAATCTTCATCCTCACGACCTTCTACGCGCAGATCCCGGATGGGTTGGAGGACGCGGCCCGCGTCGAGGGGACGACTCGCATCGGCGCGCTGTTCCGAGTCATCGCGCCGTTGTCGGCACCCGGCGTCGCGACCGCCGGGGTGTTGACGTTCATCGCCGTCTACAACGAGTACTTCTTTTCCTCGTTGATGACGGACGGACGCGAGCAGAACTGGGCCCCGTTGGTGGAGGGGATCCTCCGCTACCAGGGGCAACACGAGGTACTGTTCAACCTGATGGCGGCCGCGAGCATCGTCGGGGTCATCCCGGTCGCGCTGCTCGTCGTCGTCGCACAGGAGAAGATCGTGAGCGGTCTCACTTCGGGGGCACTCAAGGAGTAATCCATGGCGGACGTACAACTACAACACATCACGAAGCGGTACGAGGACGTAACGGCGGTCGACGACATGAATCTCGAGATCGAGGACGGCGAGTTCGTGACCTTCGTCGGCCCCTCGGGCTGTGGGAAGTCGACCACGATGGAGACGATCGCGGGGCTCACGCTACCCACGGAGGGGAACGTGCTCATCGGTGATCGCGACGTCACCAACCTTCCGCCGAAGGATCGGGGCATCTCGATGGTCTTCCAGAACATCGCGCTGTTCCCGCACATGGACGTGTACGACAACATCTCCTTCGGGCTGCGGCTGCGGAAGTACGATCAGGAGGAGATCGACCGCCGCGTCGAGAACGCGGCGGACGTCGTCCAACTGGATGGGATGATGGACCGGATGCCCGACGAGATGTCGGGCGGTCAGCGCCAGCGCGTCGCCATCGCCCGGGCCATCGTTCGTAATCCGGAGGTGTTCTTAATGGACGAGCCGCTGGCAAACCTCGATGCGAAGCTCCGCGTTCACATGCGGACGGAGCTCCAGCGACTCCACAAGGAGCTGGACACGACGATCATCTACGTCACCCACGATCAAGCGGAGGCGATGACGATGTCGGACCGGATCGCGGTGATAAACGCGGGGCAGCTCCAACAGATCGATCCGCCGCTCGTCTGTTATAACGAGCCGGCGAACGTGTTCGTCGCCGGCTTCATCGGGTCGCCGTCGATGAACTTCATCGAAGGGGAGGTGACCGAGTCCGGATTCTCCTCGGAGCACATCGACCTCGAGTTCGACATCGACGACAACCCCGCCCGCGTCGGCGACCGCGTCACGCTCGGCGTGCGCCCGGAGGACGTCTACATCGCCGACTCCAACGCGTCGATCGAGGATCGGTCGGCCCGGTTCCCGGCATATTCGGACGTCATCGAGCCGATGGGCAACGAGATATTCGTCTATCTTAAACTCGACGAGGGTGGTCGCGTTCGAATGGACGAGGATGCCGACGATCAGGTGCTGATGAGCATCGATCCCGACGTCCCGATCGAGGAGGACCAGGAGATAGACCTCGTCTTCGACCGATCGAAGCTGCATCTCTTCGAGACGGGTTCGGGCGAGGCGCTCAGCCACGGCTTCTGAGGCGTCCCCAGCGGTTGGATCGCCGTTTGGATTTTTTGTTGGCGTACCTGAACGATTCCGTAGCGTGAGAGCGACGCGCGCTCCGACGGTGCGATCGCGGCGTGGTTCCTGGCGACGTCCCCGCGATCTGCGACTAACGGCTCGGACCAACGACGTGTTTTTGTGCGTACGGTGTGCGGTAGGACCCGAGAGAGATGCCACGCGAACAGTACCAGACGAAACTCGAGAACCTCCGCGCCGACGTGTTATATATGAGCGAAGTCGTCGCCGAGCGGCTTCGGATGGCGCTCGATGCGTTGAAACAGCGGGACGCGGACCTCGGAGAGGAGGTCATCACGCGTGACGCGGAAATCAACGAGCTCTACCTGGAACTCGAGGGGCAGTGTACGGACCTGATCGCGCTCCAGCAGCCGGTCGCCGGCGATCTTCGGTTCATCGCGGCGTCGTTCAAGATCATCACGGATCTCGAGCGGATCGCCGACCTCGCGACGAACCTCGGCCGGTACGCCGGGGAGGCCGAACGGGAGGTCTTCCCCGACGTCGACGTGCAACGCATCGGCGACGAAACGTTGGAGATGCTCGACGCGGCGATGACGGCCTACGAGGAGTCGGACGTCGACGGGTGTTACGCCGTCGCCGAGATGGACGACGACCTCGACGAGCTGTGTGAAGCCGCCAGCGACGTGGTCGTTCGGGACCTCATTACGCGCGATGATCTCGACGACGACGAGAACGTGGAGGCGATGATGCGGAACGTCTCGCGACTCCTCTTAACGATCCGCGACCTGGAACGGATCGGCGACCACACGGTCAACATCGCGGCGCGGTCGCTGTACATGATCGAAAACGACGACGAACTACTCTACTGATCCGCGGAGCCATGCCGGCGGGGACGCACTCCGTCGTCCGTCATCGTGTCTCGATCGTGTGATCGTTTCGGTCCTTTGCACGTCTCGATCGTGGGAGTATCACGATCGTGGGAGTATCACGGTCTTGGGAGCGTGATCTCCTCGCCGTCGGCGTACACCGTGGGGTCGGTGAGAATTCCGTCGAGATGAAGCGGCGCCTCGGTGTCGCCGCCGATGCCCGCGTTGTCGCCGATGGCGACGTGGACGGTCCCTGCGGCCTTCTCGTCCAGAAGCACGGATCCGACGAGCGACTCGACGCCGACGTTGGTGCCGATTCCGAGCTCGGCGAGGTTGTAGGCGGCGTCGCCGACGGACTCGGCCGCGGCCTCGATCTGTCCGCGGATCTCGTCATCGGAGATGGACGTGACGAGCCCGTCCTCGACTTCGAACCGAAGCTCCTGGCCGTCCGCCAGCAGCCCGTGCGGGCGCATGGTGCCGTCGATCACGTACGTGCCGGTCGCGGTCTCGGGGGCGACGAACACCTCGCCTGCCGGGAGGTTCGAGAAGGAACCCGGATCGTGGACGATGCCGGTGTCCGAGAGCCACTCGCGGTTGCCGATCCCGAAGGTGATATCGGTGCCCGCGGGGGCGGTGACCCTGATCTCATCGGCGTCGGCCACCTGATCGAGCACCGCCGCGCTGTGGTCGGCGATGGCGCCATAGTCGGCGTCGAGGCCGGCGACGAACACGTCCTCGGTGATCCCGGGCAGCGTCACACCGCGTGCACCGGCATCGCAGGCGGAACCACGGGCGCGGGTGTGGCTCAGGCTCTTGGTCGTCGGCGCGAGGAAGACGTCGCTTTCGACCATCGCGGCCGCGACCGGCGCGGGCGGCTCCGCCCCGTGCTGATCGCCCGGCGGGTATCGAAGCACCGTGGCGTCCGTCGTGACCGTTCGTGCCGCCTCGTAGAGCGCCTCGCCGATCGCTCGGCGCTCGTCGTCGGTGACGACGACGACGGTCTCATCCGCTCGCAGCGCCAGACACTGTTCGATCGCCGTCCGCGCCGCACTCGCAAGCGCCTCGTTCATACGTCCACTGGGGAGCCGCCCGCGTTAGCCCTTACCATCCACGTGGCCGGCCATCCGTACGCTCCGTGACCCGGCCGTTTCGTGGGCCGACCGTTTCGTGGCCCAACCGTCTCGTGATCCGGACGACTCGCCGAGCAATGGCGTTCGTGCGCGCCGTCCCGAAGGAAACGGCCCGTTCATCAAACACCTAATATACACTATTACGTATTGCAGTTACAAGCTGCCATCGGTCGAATAAACTCAGCCGTTACTCACGCCGTAGTTAATTTATTACATATTTTCCCGAAAGAATTATGCCCGGTGCAACGGTCGTTCCCACCATGATACGCGTGGGCGTGAACGGATACGGGACGATCGGCAAACGCGTCGCCGACGCGGTGGCGGCACAGCCGGACATGGAACTCGTCGGCGTGACGAAGACCCGGCCGAACTTCGAGGCGGACGCCGCACGACGGCGGGGCTACGATCTGTACGTGGCCGTTCCGGAGCGCACGACGGCCTTCGAGGAGGCGGGGATCACGACCGCCGGTACCCTCACGGACCTGCTCGACGTGGTCGACGTCGTCGTCGACTGCTGTCCGTCCGGGATCGGCGCCGAGAACCGAGAGATCTATCGGGCCCACGGCGTCAAAGCGATCTATCAGGGCGGCGAGAACGCGACCGTTGCGTCGGCGTCGTTCAACGCGCGAGCGAACTTCGAGGCCGCACGCGGAAAGGACCACGTCCGCGTCGTCTCCTGTAACACCACCGGCCTCTCGCGGGTCATCGCGCCGCTTCGGGAGACCTACGGGATCGAGAAGGTGCGGGCGACCCTGGTCCGTCGCGGCGGCGATCCCGCGGAGACCGGCCGTGGGCCGATCAACGACGTTCTCCCCGATCCGGTCACCGTTCCGTCCCACCACGGCCCGGACGTCAACACGATCTTCCCGAACGTCGACGTCGACACGCTCGGGTTGACCGTCCCGGCGACCCAGATGCATACCCACAGCCTCAACGTCACGCTCGAGAGCGAACCGAGCACCGAGGCGGTTCGAGACCTGCTCCGCGCCGAGGATCGAACCTTCCTGATCCCGGAGAAGGCCGCCATCGACGGGGCCGGCAAACTCAAGGAGTTCGCCCGCGACGTCGGTCGACCCCGTGGGGACCTCTGGGAGAACTGCATCTGGGAGGAGTCGATCAACGTCGTCGGACGTGACCTGTATCTGTTCCAGAACGTCCACCAGGAGGCCGACGTCGTTCCCGAGAACGTCGACGCGATCCGCGCGATGTGTACCGACCGTTCGGCCGCGGAGTCCGTCGTTACGACGAACGAAACGCTCGGCGTCGGGCTCGCCGCCCGGCCCGATGACGCGAACGGCGGTCGAGAACCGCTCGTTGCCGACGACTGATCGGTCGAACGCGACGTCCCGCAACCTCTTTGCGCCCCCTGACCGAATCCCCGTCCATGAGCGACGGATCCTTCGAGGACGACGCGGTCGAGAGCTACCGCGAGGCCGGTGCGATCCTGGTCGAGGCGATGAACGAGGCCCGAGAGATGGTCGAACCCGGCCGGACGCATCTCGAGGTGGCCGAGTGGACCGAGGACTTCATTCGCGAGTCGGGCGCCGGCATCGCCTTCCCGGTCAACATCAGCGTGAACGAGGAGGCCTCCCACGCGACCCCCGGCCGTGACGACGAGACGGAGTTCGGCGAGGAGATGGTCTGTCTCGACGTCGGCGTGCACGTGGACGGCTACATCGCCGACGCCGCGGTGACCGTCGACCACACGGGGAACGTCGAACTGGTCGAGGCCGCGGAGATGGCGCTTGAGGCCGCGATCGACGAGGCGGGCCCGGGCGTCGAGGTCGGCGTCGTCGGGCAGGCGATCGAGGACGTGATCCGCGGCTACGGCTTCACGCCCGTGTTGAATCTCTCCGGACACGGAGTCGAGCGATACGACGCCCACACGGGGCCGAACGTGCCGAACCGCGGCGTCGACCGGTCCGTGACGCTCGAGCCCGGGCAGGCGGTCGCCATCGAGCCCTTCGCCACCGACGGACGCGGCAAGGTCGGCGAGGGAACCGAGGAGGAGATCTTCGAACTGCAACACGAGCGCAGCGTCCGCGACCGACGCGCTCGGCGGATGCTCGAGGAGATCGAGGCGTTCGACGACCTTCCGTTCGCCGCGCGGTGGCTCGACGGAAGCGGCGTCGAGATGGGTCTCAGACGACTCAAACAGTCGAACGTGATCAAGGGATACCCCGTCCTCAAGGAGTCCGAGGACGTGCTCGTGAGCCAGGCGGAACACACGATGTTGATCACCGAGGACGGCGTCGACGTGACCACGGCCGGGATCCACTCGTTCGACTGAATGGATCGGATCTACGCACCGTGGCGGATCCACTGGGTCGAACGCGAGGAGAACCCGATCGAGGGCTGTCCGTTCTGCGTCCTCCCGGAACGGGGCGACGACCGTGAAGCCCGGATCGTCGCACGGAGCGATCACAACTACGCCCTCCTCAACAACGCCCCGTACAACCCCGGACACGTCATGGTGATCCCGAACGAACACGTCGAGGACTGGACCGCCCTCGACGACGAGACGATGCTGGATCACGGCCAACTCAAGGCGGCGACCATCGCGGCCACCCGTCGGGATCTGAATCCCGAGGGGTTCAACACGGGACTCAACCTCGGCGACGACGCCGCTGGCGGATCGCTCGACCACCTCCACACGCACGTCGTGCCGCGCTGGCGCGGGGACACGAACTTCATGCCCGTCGTCGGCGAAACGAAGGTGATCGTGGAGGGGTTAGAGCGGACCTACGACCACCTCCACGCGGCGTTCGCGGACGGCGACGACGTCGTCGACGAGGGCGATCTCGAGGCGGGCGAAGCCGTCAGGCTTTCGTTCGACTGATCGACTTGCGGTCGGACGATTCGCAGCCCCGCCGATTGCCGCCTAGTTTTCGCCGATCCGGAGTCGCATGCCGTCGTGAGCGACCACCACGTCGCCCTCAAAGCCGGCCTCGCGCACGCACCGTTTCATCTCCTCCTCGCGGCCGCCGGTGTGCGGATAGAGGTGCGAGAGGACGAGCGTTCCGACGTCGGTGCCCGTGAGGGTCTCGCCCAGGACCGTCGGCGTCGGGTGCCCGGAGACGTCGACGTCGTCGGGGAACGAGCAGTCGTGGACGAGGACGTCGCTTCCGTCCGCGAAGCTCGCAAGGCCGGCGAACGCCTCGGAGTCCCCCGAGAGGGTGAGGGAGCCCTCGGACGCCGACACGTCGCCGTCGGGCGGCGCGAACCGATACGCGAGACAGGGAAGCGAGTGACGCGTCTCGCGGGACGTGACCTCGAACCCGGCCGCAGTGAACGACGTTTCGGGGGTGACCTCCCGAACCGCGAGGTCGATCCGGCCGTCGAGGTAGTCGAAGAGCTCGATCGACCCGTCGACGAGCGACTTCGTTCCGGCGGGACCGATCACCTCGAGGTGCTCTTCTCCCGCGAGCCAGCGTGCCTTGAGGAGCGGCAACAGGTCGGCCACGTGGTCGAGGTGGTGATGCGTCAGAAGGGCGGTAGAGACGCCCTCGTAGCCGACGTCCGTCTCCGAGAGGCGGCCGAGAATGCCGCTGCCGCAGTCGACGAGCAGTCGTCGATCGCCGGCGGTCACCAGATAGCCGGCCTGTCGGCGGTCCGGAACCGGCATCGCGGAGCCGGAGCCGAGGACTGTGAGCTCCATATCCAACGATCCTCCCCCTCGCGGCAAGTAGCTTCCCGTCGCGGTCGGTCGCTCGTCGAGATCCGGCGAGGACGCGTCGGAGAGACCCACGACGACACCCCTTTGCCCTAAGGGGACCCACGGGCGGACATGAGCGACGACCTCGACACGCCGGTGCTGGACGATCACCTCCATCTCGACCCGCGCCACGGCCGCGGGATCGACGCGGTGCGTGACTTCGTTCGACTCGGCGGGACCCACCTACTCGTCGTCAACAAGCCGTCCTGGCACCTCGGCGTCGAGGCCGACGAGCCGGCGGACTTCCGGGCGGTCTTCGAGGAGACGATCGACGCGGTCGACGCGGCAACCGAGGTGCTCCCCGGCCGTGCGTGGCCGGTGCTCGGGATCCATCCGGGGCTGATCAGCCGCCTCGTCGACGAGCGTGGCTTCACGGTCGAGGAGGCTTGCGACCTGATGCGCGGCGGAATCGACGTCGCCGCGTCGTTCGTCGCTGACGGGCGCGCGCTCGCGCTCAAGTCGGGACGGCCACACTACGAGGTGTCCGACCCCGTGTGGGACGCCTCGAACGCGGTGATCCGCCGTGCCTTCGAGCACGGAGCCGACCTCGACTGTGCCGTACAGCTCCACACCGAAGCGAGCGAGGATCTGACCGACCTCGCCGCGGTCGCCGAGTCGGTCGGTTTGGATCGACGCCGGGTGGTGAAACACTATGCAGCGGGCGAACTGGCGGGGCCGACCCCGAGCGTGATGAGCGAGCGGGATCGGCTGGAACGTGCCGCACGCGCCGGCGAGCCCTTTTTAATGGAGACCGACTTCGTCGACGACCCCGATCGGCCGGGAGCGGTGCTCGGCCCGAAGACCGTTCCACGTCGGGTCCGCTGGCTGCTGGAGGAGGGCTACGAGGAGGCGGTCCGCCGCGCGCACGTCACCACGCCGGCCGCCGTCTACGACATCGACACCGAAGCGACGCTCGACCGCTCCGAACGATGAGCGGTCCGAGCCGGGAGATCGACTGACCCGGCCGCGGTGGCCCGTCCTTCGATCCGGGCAAAGCCGCTGAGATGGTCGAACGGGCGGGTGTGACGGCTTCTCGGGGGGAGCCAGATAGGAAAGGCATTTGAAGCGGCCGGGAGACGTATTGGGTATGACCGAGGACGAGGCCGTGGAGACGTTCTATTCTCAGGAACGCTGGCAGAACTGGCTCAGCCGGGTCGAGGAGGAGGAGCTCGATCCCGAAAACGAGGACTCCGCCCGGCTCCTGTTGAACCTCCAGGACGACGCGGCGATCGCCATCGCGAAAGTCCTCGCGGCACGTAACGAGGGGCGGATCGACGCCGATCGGGCGGTCGAGGAGATCCACACCGTTCGTGACATCGTGCTCGCGGAGGTCGACTTCGACGACGAGGACAAGATCATGCTCATCGACGGCGTCCAGACGTCGCTCGTCCCCGTCTTTTACGCGGCGGAGGAGTACGTGGTCGGCGGCGTCGTCGAGGGCGACGTCGAGGAGTTCGTGCGGGCGGCCGCGGAGGCAGAGGCAGGCGAGGACCTCGACGCCGCGTTGGGCTACGTCGTCCAGGCCGGGACGCGCGTCATCGACGGCGAGGCGCTCGACATCGAGCTGGTCGAGGAGCTCGAGTACGGGCTCGTCTCCGAGTGGGTCAACGGTCTCGACTCCCTCCAATCCGCGCTGGAGGACCCGGAAGTCGTCGAGGAGGACTGAACGCGGCCGCTCCGTTTCTCGTTCGACACGGTCCACGGAGCGACGCGTTCCGTTCCGATTGCGTCGACTCGGTTCGTTTTCCGCCGACGGTTCCGGAGGTCAGGCCGTCACCGAAAACAACAGCAGGTTGTGTGCGGCCGGACCGAGCCCGACGGCGGCGACGAAGCCTAACAGAAGGTATCCCTCGGTTGGTTCCTCACGGACGTACTCGGCGAAGAGCCAGACGACGGCGCTCGCCACGCCGAGTTTCACCAGCAAAAAGACCCACCCCTCACCGAGCAGCGGAACGGACGGGATCCCGCCGAGTTCAAGGATCCATCGCGAGAGCGGCGTCCGTTCGCCGAACCCAAGCTGACTCACGCCGACGGCGGTCGAGACCCCGTCGAGCGCGTGGCCGAAGACCGCGAGTACGCCGACGCCTCGCGTGACTGCCGTCGTCGGCAACGCCGTCGTGAGCGCCCGCCACACCAACACGACGAGGGGGACCGTCACCGCCACCGCAACGATCGACCACCGGATTCCGGCGCTCGACGTCCCCTCGGTGGTCGCGAGAAGCACGACGGGAACGATCAGGAGCCCCCCGCTCGCCGCGAGGGACGCCGGTACGCGATCGCGCGTGGCCGGGAGCGTGTCCGCGCCCAGCCACGCCGCACCCGCAAGCACGGCGACGGTGACGTAGACGGTCGGCGATCCGGCAAACGGCGCGAGCAACGACGGGAGCGCGTCGATCACGTAGAGGACGTGGAGCGTGGAGCCGAGTGCCATCCACGGCGCCAACCCGAGCACGTGGGAGGCGGTCACCGTCGGCGACCGACGCCGGAGCGCGACCGCGACGATCCCGACCGCGACCAACACCACGAGGAGGTACGGGGCCGGCGGCAGCGTCGTTCCCTCGGGCACGAGCGGGAGGCGTTCGGGCATGTCGGAACCGGGGACCGCTCGGCGTGAAAGCGTTTCGGGACGTGGTCGCGCTCGTCGCACGTACCGGTTAAGGAGGGTTTTTCAACCGTCCGCCGTTATCGATACGTAATGAGCGAACGCGTCCACGCGCGAGCGGGTGACCGACGATGATGGGTGGTAACGATCAGCAGGCGTACGACCGCGGCACGTCGCTTTTCTCCCCCGACGGCCGGATCTATCAGGTCGAATACGCGCGAGAGGCCGTCTCACGCGGCGCGCCGAGCGTCGGCGTCCGAACCGCCGAGGGCGTCGTCTTCCTCGCGATGGCGCGACCCTCCTCGACGTTGATGGAAGCCGAGAGCATCGAGAAGCTCCACAAGCTCGACGATCACGTCGGTACCGCAAGCGCGGGCCACGTCGCCGACGCTCGACAGCTCATCGACTTCGCCCGCCGCCAAGCACAGGGGAACCGCCTCCGCTACGGCGAGCCGGTCGGCGTCGAGGCGTTGACGAAGTACGTCACCGACCACGTCCAGGAGAACACCCAGCGAGGCGGCACCCGCCCGTACGGTGCCGCCCTCCTTCTCGGCGGGATCGAAAACGGCGAGCCGCGGCTGTTCGCGGCCGACCCCTCCGGCACGCCGAACGAGTGGAAGGCGACCGTCATCGGCGGCGGACGCAAAGCCATTCAGGGACTGCTGGAGGAGGAATGGAACGACGACTTGAGCCTCGGGGAGGGTATCGAACTCGGGGTCCGCGCGCTGCTCGCACACGACGACGAACTGGAGGCGGGGGACCTCGCGGTGGCGACGATCACCGTCGACGATGGCTACCGGACGGTTCCGGACGAGGAGGTCGCCGAGGCGTTCGATGCCGTCGGCGCGGGCGACGAGGAGTCCGAGGGCGGCGAGGACGACGACGCGGAGACTGGAGAGAGCGACGACGCTGACGGGAACGCCGAGTAGGGCTCGGATTGACATCCTCCCCGCGCTGAACAGTAGTTGCCGAATCGGACCGTAACGGCCAACGATCGGGTGTGAACGGCGGGTTGTCTTTATATACATAATAAAACAGTATATAAACAGGAGGCAGCAAGTGTGGCGATCACTATCCTCGATATGCGGTGTGTGGAGCGGTTCGGCAACTACTGTGAAGCGCGAGGCTTTCTGCTCGATTCTCCGTAAGAGGGGTTCCCCGCGACTCGGTGATGTCAAATGGGCGGGGACAACACTCATTGGTAGGGTGTCATAGCACGAGTTGTACGCCCGGTTCACTGATACCGTCCATCGCTCAGTGCAGAGGACGCGTCGAACGATCTCGGGAGCGGCCGTCCATTTATAAATACCTCCGATCGGGTTAGAGACTGTTTATAAATGGTCTATCGCGGTCGGCGCGCGCGAGAAACGCGCGCGAGGTCGTCGGACCACGCCCGACTGCCGAGGCTGGGGAGGTATGAGGCTGCGGCGCGGGCGCGGTGCGGTTACGGGTGTTCGATCCTCGCTCGTCGCTCCGCCGACTGCCCCGGACCGTCGTCACTATTTATAAACGGCCACATCACCCCCTCATGACCGCTTATAAACGAACCGAGCAAACGATCGCTCGATCCGCAACCGTGTGCTACCGGGTGATTCGTCGGGACCGCTACGAACGCAACACCCGTGAGAACGGTTCCATGGCACGTTCCTCGTCGATATTATATGAGCGGCAATAGGGCCAGCCCCGCCGCCGGGACGATGAGGAACAGAGTGAACAGGATCCGCCACGTTCCGAACGATGGTTCCTCGACGCTCCCGCGACGCCGACACCACTCGTAGGATCCCCAAGCACCCGCAACCACCGCCCCCATGGCAAGGAGCGGCAACGAGAACGACGCGAGGCTCCAGCCGACGAGGGTCGCGAATCCCGCGAAGCCGACGACGAGTCCGACGAGGGACCCGGAGAGCAGCGAGTCGGTCGGATGGTCTCGAACCGTACCCAGGAGCGCGGTTCCGATGGCGATGAGGCCGACCCAGCCGAGGACGAACGTCAGCGGGGACGCCACCGTTTCTTGCAGCGACGTGAACGCCACGTACGAGCCGGCCGGGACGACGGCGCCGAAAAGCGCGGCTTCGGCGGTTGCGAGGAGCGGCATCCTGGAGGACACGGTCGCCCATCGTCGGACGCGGATATATGTCTTCGGCGTCGGTGGTGATCGCTTTTATCGGGGCCGCCCGAACGCGAACGTATGGCACACATCGACGAACTGATCGCGTA
>LFFM01000128.1_pt1 | contig 45825 bp, 39 predicted proteins | sample 643131 | NCBI WGS metagenome assembly LFFM01 (sample SAMN03777445, study PRJNA286221) | soda lake metagenome | biome: soda lake; feature: Kulunda steppe; material: water; isolation source: sample Tc-Br brine of Tanatar trona crystallizer | place: Russia: Kulunda steppe | collected 2011-07 | reverse complement strand
TGGAGGCGCTCCAGGGCGTCCGCCTCCTCCAGAGCGAGGAGTTCGTCGATGAATGCCATGAAGTGTTCGTGGGTTCGTCGCCCCCATCCGCCCTCGACGGCGAGGTGACGGCGTTGGGTCGGCGTCTTTCGACCCATTCCGGCGACGGTCTCCTCCTGAATGAGTTCGTCGTACTCGAGGCCGATCCCTCGCACGTAGTCGACGATTTCACGGCGATGGTCGCGCTCGAGGTGGCGGACGTTCTCGTCGCGAATGTGTACGTGGTAGCCGCGGCCACCCGAGAAGACGACTTCGACGTCTTCGAAGGCGAAATCGTCCTCGAGAAAGTCGAGTAGCCGAAGCAGGGCGTCCTTGCACTTCGCGAGCATCTCGGCGTAGGAGTCTTCGCCGAGGGTCACACTCGGGAGGTGGTCCGCGTCGAGGTCGAACACCAGGTCGGAGCTGCGCCACTCCTTCTCGGTCATCGACCCTGCACCGGGGTCGCGGTATCGACCGACCGAAAAGTAGACGTGCTGTGGTCGCTTTCGGACGAGGAAATCCTCGAGTGAGCCGAGTTCGAGGAGCGATCGGTGGCGGACCATCGTCGTTTTGGGTCCCGCTGTCCAGGGAATGTACCCCCACTCGCGTTCGTTCGCGTCGGGTGGTGGGGTGATCTCCGTCCGGCGATAGTGGTCCTTGAATCGCCCGCGAAGATAGGCCCGCGTTCGCTCCTCCATGCGTCCTCGGTAGTCTGGGGTACGAGCATATAGGCGTTTCCGAATGTCCGGACAGAACTGCCGATGATGCCTGAACCGGTTTTCTGTCCCGTGGTACCGAGAATTGCGCGTACCGGGTCGGCAATCACTGTACCGAGTCACCGGAATCCCACTCAGACGTCGACGCGGGTACCGTATCCCGATTCGCCGACGACCTTGCCGTCCTCGTAGACGACTTCCCCGCGAACGATTGTCGTCACGGCCTTGCCGGTGAACGTCTCGCCCTCGAATGGCGTCACGCAGCTTTTCGAGTGGAGGGTGGTGGCATCCTCGAGCGTCCACGTGCGGTCGGGATCGACGATGGTGATGTCGGCGTCGGTTCCCACCTGGAGGGACCCCTTCTTCGGATACATATCCCAGACCTCCGCCGGGCGTGTGGCGTGGTGGTGGACCCACTCCTCGAGCGTGAGTCGGCCCTCGTCGACGAATGTCAGGAGGGCCGGGATTTCGGTCTCGAGGCCCACGAATCCGGAGATGGCGTCCCAGGTGTTGCCGAAGGGGTCGTCGACCAGCTTTTCTTCGGCGGTGTGCGGGGCGTGATCGGTGGCGATGCAGTCGATGGCCCCCGTCTGGAGCGACGTCCAGAGGCGGGCTTGCTGGCCGGCGTCGCGAATCGGTGGCTGGATGCGCGCGACGTTGCCCTTCTCGCGGAGGACGTCCTCGGTGAACCAGAGGTAGTGTGGACAGGTTTCGGCGGTCACCGCCACGTCCCGTTCTTTCCCGCGGGCGACGGCCTCGGCGGCATCGCCAGAGGAGACGTGATACATGTGAATCTTGACCCCGGTTTCCGCCGCGAAGGTGATCATGCGCTCGACGGCTTCCCGTTCGGCGATCACCGGCCGCGAGTGGGCGAAGTCGATCGGTTCGTTCCGACCCTCGGCCTGGAACTGTTCGGTGTAGAAGTCGACGATCTCCCCGTTTTCTTCGTGGAACCCCAGTCGTTTTCCCGTTTCCCGGATCCTTTCCATGGCCTCGAGGATTTCGCCGTCCGAGGGTGGCGGGACGTCTCCGACCGTGGAGCCGAGGAAGATCTTGTACCCGAGTGCACCGGCCTCGTCGAGGGCCGGGATCAGATCAAGGTTCTCGGAGGTGACGACGACGTAGCTCTGGAAGTCGACGTGTGCCGACGCCTCGCCACGCTCGAACTTGCACTCGAGGTGATCGGGCCGGTCGATGATCGGATCGGTGTTGGGCATGCCGACCACCGTCGTGACCCCACCGGCTGCGGCAGCCCTGGTGGCACTCTCCCAGTCCTCTTTGTACTCGAGTCCCGGTTCGCGGTTGTGGATGTGGCAGTCGACGATTCCCGGGACGACGACGTTTCCCTCGGCGTCGACGGTTCGGTCGGCGGCTGGCAAGTTGTCGGTGCGGCCAACGGCGACGATGGTGCCATCATCGACAGCCACGCCGGTGTCCGGGGAGCGTCCGGCCGGCGTGACGACGGTACCGTTCGTGACCACGAGATCGACAGTCATTGCCGGCAGTTCCGAACGGGGGCGCATATAGCTTCTGTTGGCGGGGGACACGCCTCATCTGGTGGCCGCGCGAGGAGTTTCGAGCCTGTAGGCATCGACTACGGGTCGGTACGAGACCCATACTAAACCGGCGACCGCGGGTGGTCCCGCTCGATGAAGTTCCCGATTGCCGACCAGTCGATCCTGGTGACCGGCGGGGCCGGCTTCGTCGGCAGCCACCTCGTCGACGCGCTCGCCCCACACAACGACGTTCGCGTCCTCGACAACTTCTCGAGTGGCTCCCGGGAGCACCTTCCGGCTGGGGTTACGGTGGTCGAGGGTGATCTCAGGGACCCACTGGCGATCCAGCGGGGCGCCCGCGGCGTCGACCTCATCTATCACCAGGGTGCCGTCGTCAGCGTCACCGAGAGCGTGGCTGCGCCCCGTCGAACCAACGCGATCAATCTCGGGGCCACACTCGACGTACTCGAGCAGGCTCGCATCGAGGACGCTCGAGTCGTCTTGGCCTCAAGTGCCGCGGTGTATGGCGATCCCGAGTCGGTTCCCATCCCCGAGTCCGCCACTGGTGACCCCCCGTCACCGTACGGTATACAAAAGCTCACTGGGGACGCCTACGCCCGTCGCTATCACGACCTCTACGGCCTCGATACCGTTTGCCTCAGGTATTTCAACATCTACGGGCCCCGCCAGCAGGGCCCCTACAGCGGGGTCATCTCGACGTTCCTAGAACAGGCCCGGGCTGGGGAGCCGATCACCGTCGAGGGAGATGGGGAGCAAACCAGGGACTTCGTGCACGTCGCTGACGTCGTGCGAGCAAACCTGCGTGCCGGAGTCACGGAGACGACGGGGTCGGCGTTCAACGTCGGGACCGGACGGGAAACCTCGATACGCTCGCTCGCCGAGCGTATTCGTAGGATAGTCGGCCGCAACGTCCCAATCGTCCACACCGATCCGCGACCCGGTGACATCCGCCACAGTTGTGCCGAGACGTCGCGCGCACGGACGGAGATCGGTTTCGAGTCAGCGGTCGACCTCGAGCGTGGGCTCGAGACGCTGGTGGAACCTGCAACGGGCGACGTCATTGACGCTATGATCGGCGAACAGGTGGTCGAAGACGAGGGGTGAGCAGCCTCGAGCGCGGTCGACCGATAGTAGTTACTGAACGTCATTGCACACACCCTCACGATACCGCTGCTCAGAACCGGTGATAGACCGGTTGTGCGCCGACTCGCTTTGTGAGTGTGTAAATCGTTTCACTGGCTACTATAGCTTACAGCACAGTCTGAACAGCCGATATTACCCCGTCAGTTGAACGTGAGCCGCGGGTTGGTCTGTGACCCAACCCATCGTTTGGATCTGGCTCGGGGCTGTAGTCCGTCCCTACTCGCAGCTGAGCCACGAAGTGACCGCTGGTGTACGAGGTTCGAGACGCGAGCACGCTCGTGGGAACCACCCGGTCGGAACTGCCTGGCTGGACGTGATCACGGAGCATCAAGCGGCGGGGCCAGACAGAAGGGGATAGATGGTCGGCTATTGGGGTGGATGGCACCCCAATGGAGGTACCTGGCGGCCATCTCGGGTGGACAGATCGGGCGTATGGGTCCAGTCAGCGACGAGAACCGTCACCGCAGTTGCTATCACAGTATTTGTTATGAAAAATACTTAGTCCACACACGGTGTTTGATATTGACGTACCGCCCCAGCGCCGACAAGCAGCCACCTCAACGGCAATCCCAGGTTCGTTCGCATGCTCCACTCACTCACACACCTATCCCAACTCCCTCTCGCGGTCGAGGGCATCCTCACGCAACACAACGAACGTGCACTAGATGGCCCAGGGGAACAACTTCTCACATCCCGTCCAATCCTACAGGGGAGCCCCGGGGCCACCGAGACGCACGTGGTCGCTTTGCTGGCGATCGTCCTGTTGATGCTCCTCGGAACGGTCCTCTGGATCGGACGACGACCGAGCAACCGGCCGACGACTCCCGATCGGTCGTCCCAATCCGAGTCCGTCCTCTCGGATCGCGACCGTGTGTATGCGATGCTTCAGGAGAACGGTGGCCGCATGCGACAGTCGGCCATCGTCGACTCCGTCGACTGGTCGAAAGCCAAGGTGAGCCGGCTGCTCGCGGACCTCGAGGAGGACGACGAGATCACGAAGTTGCGACTCGGGCGTGAAAATCTGGTCTGTCTTCGGGGGCACGAGCCGCAAGTTTCCCAATCGCCGGAGCAATCTCAGGAAGTTCATTAAACTCGTGTCGCCGAGGTCAACGACGGATTCACGCCAGTAACGAATTGTAACGAGCTCACAATTGCTGGTTTCCGGTGAATTCGCGTCTGCCTACGAATTGAAACGGTCGACAGGAGTGGCTTACCGACCGAAAGCGTTGGGGCAGTTTATGCTCGATATCTCCAACCTACCAATGCCTTTCAGGCACGATAGACATGAGCAAATCGAATACAGCAGTGGTACTACTCGTCGCCATCGCGATGACCCTCAGTGGGTTTGCGATGGTGGCCGGCGCGGCACCGGCAGATATGGCGAGCGTATCACAACAAGACGACGAGGCGGCACCGGGCGAGCCAGCTGCCTCCGTAACGTTCAGTGAACAGGAAACAGACGGCACGAGTGTCGTCGTGGATGAAGTCACGATGGACGAGGGCGGCTTCGTGACCATCCACGATAGCAGCCTCCTCGAGGGCGCGGTAATAGAGAGCGTCATCGGCGTCTCCGAGTACCTCGAGGCCGGCACCCACGAGGACGTCGAGGTCGAATTCGACGAGCCCCTCGAGGAGGATGACACGCTGATCGCGATGCCACACCTCGACACCAACGACAACCAGGAGTACGATTTCGTCGAGACGGAGGGTGAAGAGGATGGCCCGTACGTGACCGAAGACGGTGAGCCGGTGACGGACGATGCACTGGTGACCGTCGAAGACGCTCCTGAAGAGGATCCCGAGGAGGACGTTCCTGAGGAGGATCCTGAAGAGGACCCGGTCGTCATGGACCCTGACCACGACGCTGTCGTCGAGGGTGTCCCAGTTGCCGGACCTGGAGACGTGACCGTCACGATCGAACAGTTGACCATCGAGGATCTGACGATCGAGAACGCGAACGTTACCGTCTTCGTCATCGGCGAGGACGTTGATCTCGAGGACCTCGACGAGATCATGGAAGAGGTCGACGATGAAGAGGTCGACGATGAAGAGGTCGACGATGAAGAAATCGATGACGAAGAAATCGATGACGAAGAGGTCGACGACGAAGAAGTAGACGACGAGGAAATCGATGACGAAGAGATCGACGACGAAGAAGTAGACGACGAGGAAATCGATGACGAAGAGATCGACGACGAAGAGGTCGACGACGAAGAAGTAGACGACGAGGAAATCGATGACGAAGAAGTAGACGACGAAGAGGTCGACGACGAAGAAATCGATGACGAAGAGGTCGACGACGAAGAAGTAGACGACGAGGAAATCGATGACGAAGAAGTAGCCGACCTCGAGTCGTTCACCATCGAGGACCTGCAGGCACCAGAGACGGCCACCGTTGGTGACACCATCCTCGTGAACGCCACCATCACCAACCCGAACGAGGAGGAGGCAACCCAGGACGTCGAATTCAGACTCCAGGGTGACCTCGTCGAGTCACAGGAAGTGACACTCGAGGGCGATGAAAGCGACACGGTCGAGTTCGAAATCGACACGACCGATGTCCCCGCCGGTGAGTACGTCCACATGATCCTCACCGACGCATTCGGCGACGTGGCGTTCATCGAACTGCTCGAGGAAGCCGATGACGATGACATGGACGACGACGCAGTCGATGACGAGGACGTCGACGATGAAGAAGCCGACGATGAAGAGATGGACGACGAAGCGGATGACGAGGACGTTGGCGACGACGACAACGACGACGAAGAGGCCCCAGCGATCGCGCCGATCGCGGCACTGAACGTGCTCGGCTTCTTCTAACACGGACCACCGTCGGTCTTTTTTTTGCGTCGAGGGAGGCCTCGAGTCCCGAAACCCAGCGAACTGACTAGACGATACCCCGGGCGAGCGCCCCGAGCATCGGCAACCCGAACGCGCTGGCGATCAGCAAATAGGTGACGGGCGCCATCTCGACCACCGGCTGGATCGACCCGCCCAGACTGAACGCGAAGGCACCCAGCACGAAGAGTCCGAAGCCGGCAGCGGCGACGAGTGCCCGCGGAAGCGTTCGAGCGACCAGTCCGACAACCATCCCGCCGAACACGAGCCCAACCCAGTGGAGGGTGCTGGCTGCGAGGCCGACCGTGATGGCGACGGCGAATCCGACCGCCTGCAGTCGTCGAGTGGTCCGCACTCGCGCGAGTGTCGGTTCGACTGGCAGTTGCTCGACCTCATCGGTTCCGGCCCCGTCGCCAGCGGTCCCTCCGTCGGTGACTCCATTTTCGGTCTGTGTCCCCGACTCGGTGGCCTCGCTCCCATCTTGCGTCCTCGGCTCGGTGACTCCGTCCCCGTCCTGCGTTCCGGACCCAGTGGACGCGGAGCCCCCGTCGTCCTCAGGCATCGTCGACCTCCGTGAACGTGACGACGTGGAACGCATCGACTGGGGCAGGCGTCTCGAGGGGCATCGGCTTGTACTCGCCATCGACCCAGCGGCCGAACTGGGTATCGTATTGCTCGTCGAAGTAATCGCCACTATTGCCCCCGGGAACGATACCCCAGGCCTCGCCTCCTGGCTGGGACACCATCCGCCAACTCGCCCCCACCGCGGACTCGACTCGGTAGTTGTTGACGGTTGCACGGGAACCGTCGGCTGCACGCGACTCGTAATTCAGGAACGGCGCCTCGGCCCCGAAGGGGTGGCTGATCGGGCTGGTGGTGTTCCAGTCGCCGTAGCCGTCCCATCCTTCGGCATCGCGTTCCTCGAGGGTGTCCCTGAGCGCTTCGACCATCAGCTCCGCACGGCTTCGCTCGTGGGCCTCGAACACGGGACTGCCGGGCTCGAGTTCCGCCACGATCCAGTCGTTCGGTGCGTACGATTCGTCGAGAGAGGTCCCCTCGAAGAGTGGCTCGAGCACCCATTCGCGGTAGTGCTCGAGCCAGCGGGCAAAGAGCAACGCCCCCGGTTCGTCTCGATCCATGTGCTGGGACCACGACGAGAGGGTCTCGACGGCGTCCTCGAGTGACTCACGACCCTCGTGGGCCGCCTCCGACTGGTCGACCGCCTCGAGCAGGGTCGCCAACAGGTGATCGGCTCGCTCGTCACGGGTGTCGGTCTGTAGGACGCGGTGAAACTCCAGGTCGGTGTCACCGGCCGTCGTCCCCTCGAGCGTGTCGTCGAGGACGTCGTATATGCGTTGGCCCCGATACGGCTCGGCGTAGGCGACACCCAAATAGTGGTCGGGGTCATCGGCCACGCGCTGGTTCGCCGTTGCGAGGACGTCCGGGTTCAGGGCGTGGGGTTTCTCCTCGAAAGGGACGAATCCGGACCAGTCGGAATCGCCATAGGGAGTGTAGCCATCCCACTCACCCTCCCCAGCAGAGCCGTCGAACAGTCGATTCCCATCGACGACCTCGCCGTCGATCCGCCGAATCGGAATCCGTCCCGTGACGACGTAGGCCGTCCCGCCGTCGGCGTCCGCAACCACCAGGTTCTGCGTCGGGGCATCGAACTGCCGGGTCGCCTCGACGGCCGCCTCGACGCCCTCGGCACGTCCGAGGTCGTAGACGGCCTGGATCGTCCGCGTGGCGGTCAATCCCGTCCACGCGACCCCGACCCGTTCGTCCTCCCGCTCGAGTAACGGGCCGTGAACGGTCCGGCGTCTGGTTATCGTTCGGTTCTCGCCACCGGAAACCTCGATTTCGTGCGCCTCGGTCTCGAGCTCTCGCCACTCTTCGCGATACCGATACCGATCCTCGTCGTCGAACTCGTAGGTGTAGCAGTCCAGCACGTCCGCCCCCACGTTAGTGACGCCCCACGCCGTGGTCTGGTTGGCACCGATGATCACGAAGGGGACACCGGGGAAGGTGACGCCACGAACGTCGGTCTCGGGGGTTCGAACCCGCTGTTCGTACCAGATCGGTGGCGTCAGCAACTCGAGGTGGGGGTCGTTGGCCAGAATGGGGGTCCCGGCGTCCGTGTGATCGCCGGAGACGACCCAGCTGTTCGAGCCGACGCCGGGTGTTGATTCGAACGAGGTGAGCCAGTCGGCGAGTGCGGACCTGGCGTCGGTCGACTCGTTCGAGTCGTTCCCGTCGCTCGCGTTCTCCGGGTCACCGTCGGCTCCGTCGGCAGCCACACCACGAACCTCACCCAGCAGTTCGGCGTGGTCATGATCGATCCGCAGAATCGGGACGTCGTGATCCATCCGCTCGGGAAAGAGCCCCTCGAAGACCGGCTCCTCGAGCTGGTCGCGAGCAACGGCCCGTCGAAGCGCCCGAAAGTTTCCCGTGAGCGACCACGTGATCTGCTTTTCCATCAGGAAGCAATCAGTGGGAGTCCAGGGCTTCGGCTCGAATTCGAGCAGTTCGAACTCGAGCGGGAGGGGGTGATCGTCGATAGCCGCGTTCACCCCCTCTGCGTAGGCCTCGACCAGCGGTCCGAGATGGGTCTCACGCACGCCCTCCCACGTGGACCGGGCAGCCTCGGGGAAGTCCATGCGGGCGTGAAACTCGTCGCTCTCGAGGGTGACGTCGCCGACGACTGCCGACAGCTCGCCACGCATCTGCCGGCGCTGCAAATCGAGTTGAAAGAGTCGATCGTAGCCGTGCTGGTAGCCCACGGCGTAGTAGGCCCCCCGCTCGTCCTCCGCCTCGACGTGGGGGACGCCCTCGGCGTCGATGGTGACCGTCGCGGGCCCGTGTGGACTCTCGAGGGAATCCGGGCGTTCACGCCCGGCGGCCCGCCAGGCCGATCCCGACAGCGGAGCGAATTGCTCGAACAGGTCCCCCGCCTCGGAGATTGAGATACCCAGGACGCCCGCCACAATCGTTGCGGCGAGGACGCCTCGTCGGGTGACGTCAGTTTGCACGGCTGACACCATGGGCGGCCCTGGCTTAATGACTTGGGTCCCAGTGTCGGCGGATTATGGGATGAGCAGGCGCAAAACCCCGCGCCCTTCAGGGCGAGGAGGATGTCAATCGGCCAGCCTCACCGATCCTGGGCTCGAAAGCGTTTCCGGGTTGCGCCCGCAGGACGCCCGCTCGGAGTGACTGTCCCGACACTGCACCGGCGAGTACACACCTACCACGAGGTCGGCGCTCGCCAATACGTGACACCACCGGCGCGTGTCAGGTCTCGAAGGGGAGATCGTTCAGGAAATCCGCACTCTGGTAATCCAGGTGATCTAGTCGGGGGCCCAGGAGATCCCTGACAAGGACTACGAGCGGGTTTCGTTCGCCCTCACCGACGAGACCGATTTCGCCGGGCGCGTCCGTAGCGCCGCCACGCTCGTCCCACAGGCCGACGACCACCTTGTCGCGATCGGCGAATATCAATCGACTGAGCCCCGGTGGCTCGGCCGTGTCGTGCAACCAGTCGACCTGCGGTTCCCAGATCGTCGCTTCTGGGAGTGCCTCGAGGAAGAACTCCCGGACGTCCTCCCGCCTGGCACCGGCGTGAAAGGTGACGCCACGGTCGATGGCCCGCTGTGCGTGTGGTAGACACCCCTCGTCGAGGAGGTCTGCGGCGGTGTAGATCAGGAACAGTTCCGATTCGGCCCGGTCGGCGAGTTCCCGACCGTACTCGTAGACACCCTCTCGATCGTCGATGATGCCGACCGAGCACGCTCCGTCCTCATCGTGGAGGCTTCCAGAGATCTCCGACACCAGTTCGTCGATAGCCTCGAATTCCTGCCACCCAGTGGCGAGGCCCGCTAGCGGATGCCGTCGAACGACCGAGCGGTCCTGGTCGTACTCCAGTAGCCCTGCGGCCTCGAGCTGGGGCAGTCGCTTGTGGTGCAATGAAACCTGTTGGCGGACGATGGCCCTCTCGTCGGGGTCCTGCTCCGAGTTGGAGACGATCGCTCGAGCCAGTTCACGGACCGTGAGGGTACCGGACTCCTCGTGGAGTGTTCTGAGGAGCACCCGATTGGTCTCGTTCGCGAGCAGCGCGATGTGGTGCTCGTCCCCAGGTGCGCCCATGCGTGGCTGTACACGAGCCGGAAGGATAAGCGTATGGCAAGCCATCACAGACGGTTGGTTGACAAGCGTGAGCCCCCATTCGTGTGGATACCGTCTCGATGTCCTGGCTATCCGCCGTCCCTGTCCCCGATCGGTGTCACTCGTTTCAGTGGGGCGATAGGCACCGGTCCCGGCATTTCCCGTCCGTCGCTGACCGAACAGAGGCGAAATACCCCCTGGCAGCCCCACGGGACTTTTGGTATGGATCGACACGGTTCGCTACTCGAAGTTATACGAGAAGGGGTCCAGAAGACAACAATTCGATATTGGAAGTGTATTGGTACACATTCTGGAGTAAGCATTCATCTCGCACTCTCGAGTTCAGGGTGGCCGTTCGAGCGAGAATCGGTCGCTGGTCCTCGCGTACCAGGCCCCCGCGAGTCGCCCGACGGCGTCCATCTCGTGAACGTCGATCTTGCCATCCGCCGTGACGCTCTCGGCAAGGAGCACGTATCGAACGTCGCCCAGGACCAGCGTGGAACCGCCAACGTCGAGAAGATCACGGAGCGTACACTCCATGGCGACAGCCGCCGCAGCCACTCGAGGCGGTCTGATGGTCGTCGACGCGGCGCGTTCGAGGTCGGCGTGGTCGTTCCTGTCGGCCATAATAGTTACTTCGTGTTAGCTGGTTAGTTTCCGAACTGCTATAGGTGTTGGCGACCAACGCCGTCCCATGTCCTCCGATTCATCCGTCAGCGAGCGATCCCAGGGGACGGCCGCCGACGGCCTCGAGCACGAATCCGTCTGCCCCGTCGTCGAGTCCATCGACCAGATCGGCTCCCGGTGGCGACTGGCCGTGTTGCACGAACTGTTGGGCGGCGAACACCGGTTCAACGAACTCAAGCGAGCAACCGACGCCAACGCCCGCACCCTCTCGCGGGTGCTCGAGGACCTCGGCGAGATGGGGTTCGTCGAGCGCCGCATGGAGGAAGATGCGCCGATCGCGACCTACTACAGCCTGACTCCCAAGGGACGGTCGCTCGAGCCAGTCTTCGCGGAAATCGAGTGCTGGGCGGGCAGTTGGCTCGAGGATGGTGACGAGGCGTCTGCAGAGTCCGAAGCCTAATCAACTCGTTCCGAGCCCCGGGCTGCTCGGCAGTTCCATCGTCCGTTTCGAGCCATCTCGTCGGTGCCGGGCCGACTCACTCACGTCCCAGCCGGCCTAGTCGACCAGGTCGAACGCCACCGCGAGGTCACCCTCCCAGTAGACGAACCGATAGCGACCGGCGGGCAAGTCGGGACACACCTCGAGCTCGGTGTGACCGGTCTCGAGTTCGTCGGTCGACATCGTCAGTTCCCACTCGAAGCCCTCACCTGGGGGATGGATGATCCCTTCGTCGGTGTACGCCGCGCCGCGCTCGTCGGCGTCGTACACACGAACGTCCTCCCAGCCGGCCTCCGTGTAGACCTCGAGGCCGTATTTGCTGTCGTTTCCAGTGGTCACCTCCCCGTCGGTGACGTTCGTCATTCGAACCGACACCGTCTCGCCGCGCTCGACCGCGAGGCGGTCGACGCGCATGGCGAGGGCAGCCGTCTCGCCCCAGGTGACGTCCGATCGCGACGGCATGCGCTCGGTTCCATCGTCGGGACAGTCGAGCGGTGCTGGCACCGTCGCAGGCTCGTCCTCGGGCCGGACGAACCCCTCCAGATCCTCGGGATCCGGGGACAGGGCGTCCTCGAGTGTGGCCTCGATCGTTGCCGTTTCCTCCCAGCCATCGGTGACCGTGATCGAGGCGGTCTCCGGCAGACGGTCGTCTCCATCCATCTCGATGCGGGCGAGCGCCGAGGGGTAGAGGTGTGCCTGCCCACACGCTTCATCCGCCTCGCTCGTGTCGATCACGGTCGCCTGGCCCACGATGGTGTCGTCTTCGACCGCCAGCTCCTCGATCTCGAGGACGTCGTGACAGAGGTTCGGCCCACCTGACTCGACGAACAGGATCAGCGAGTCATCGAAATCGGTCGCCTCGATGAAGGGGCCGACCACCTCCTCGAGGTGGTCCTCGTCGATGGAATCGACCGGCGTCGCGTGGCCCAGGCGCTCCTCGGAGTCGGCGAGGACGACGTTCCCAACGGCATCTTCTTTCCATTCGGTGTTTCCGCGGGCGGCGAACTGGACGGTCTCGACGGTGAGGGAGAAATCGTCGGCGGGTCCGTCACTGTCTCCAGTCCCGTCGTCGCCACCACCTGGATCGCTATCGTCGGTCTCGTCGAGACAGCCGGCCAGGACCGCCCCTGCACCGAGGGCCCCGCACCGAAGCAAGGTTCGTCTCGTTGGCATGAGCGATCGTACTCGAGGTACCGATAAGTGTCTGTGGGAAGGTGAAACCGCCATTGTACCGACTCCGGTTCCAGTGTGGACACCGACCCGCAGTCGAGTGAGAGAGTCGTCCCAACGGGGCCGGCCCGATCAGTCGCTGGGATCGAGTTCGACCATCTCGAGGGACCGGTCGAGGTGACACACCTCGTGGGGCGGGTCACCCAGGATGTTCCGGATGCGATACTCCTGGTCGAAGTCGACGCCATCGGGTTCACAGAACTCGTGGCTCGGGCACTCGACGTAGGGACAGGGACCGCTCAGACTCGCCTTCGAACCGCTGAACGCCCCCTTCTTCGGGACATTGGCCGTCACCGTCACCGGCTCGACCTCGACCGCACGAACCCCGCTGTCGTGCATCGCACACTCGAGGGTCTGGGCGTTCTCCCGGACGTCTGTCACCCGATAGCGACGATCCGTCTCGAGGTTCAGACATTGGCTCCGGTACGGACAGCCGGCACAGCCGTCGGCCTCCCCACGGTAGACGAATTCCGTCCCAGGGGTGGCCAGGCGTGAGCCGATGAGGGTGACGGTGGACATGTCCACGTGTTCGAACCCCGACTGGTTAAGCCTCACGTCGAGTGACCACGGTGGTGACTCGAGGTCGGTCAGTCTTCGCCCAGAAGCGAGGTCAGTACTGTGGTGGGTGTTACCGGTGGGATTTTTTGGTTGTGGCCGACTGCACTCACGTTCTCGGCAGTACCGATGACGTTCGCCCCGCTGTCGTACTCCAGGGTCCAACAGGGCCACCTGAGCGAGCAAATCAGCGCCCGATTCTGTCACCGCAACCTGGCGATGGCGACCTTACTCGGTGTCGTGAGCGTCACCACCCCAGCTCGTCGGTGTCAGGGTGGGAAACTCGGCGGAAACACCCGACAGACCCCGTCAGGGCTGCCAGTCCATCGGCGTCGTGTTCAACCGATCGGCCCCGTCGGCCGTGACGAGGACCAGATCCTCGAGGCGGACGCCGAACTCGCCCTCGAGGTAGATGCCGGGTTCGACACTGAACACCATGCCCTCCTCGAGGACGCGATCGTTCCCCCCAACGATGTACGGCGGTTCGTGGACCTCGAGACCGACACCGTGACCCGTCCGGTGGACGAACGCATCACCGTAGCCAGCCGCCTCGATGACGTCACGGGCGACCGCATCGACGGATTCGGCCGTGACGCCGGGTTCAACGTGGTCGACAGCTGCCCGCTGGGCGCGTTCGACCACCTCGTGAACCTCGGGGTAACCCGCTGGCGGCTCACCGCCGAAGACGATGGTCCTGGTCTGGTCACCGGGGTACAGCGCCTCCCCGGCCTCGAGGTCCGCCGGGACGGACGCGCCGAAGTCGAGGACGACCGGATCCCCGGACTCGATCACCGTGTCGTCGGGTCGGTGATGGGGGCGGGCCCCGTTGGCCCCGGCCGCGACAATGGTATCGAAGGCCGGCGAGCGTCCACCCTCGCGCTCGAGCAGGCTGTCGATTTCGGCTGCGAGTTCGCGCTCGGTCGTCCCGACGACGCGCTCGCCGCGCTGTCGCAACCGCATCGAGACGCGGTCGGCGAGATCGGCGGCTGCCCTGAGCGTCGATCGTTCCCGAGCGTCCTTGCGCAGGCGCATGGGCTCGAGGACCGTACTGGCCAACCCGTAGCTCGCCGCTGGGGCGATCGATCGGACGTCCTGGGCGAAGGTTGTCCAGAGCCGATCGTCGAGCAGTATGCGGTAATCGTCCCCGTTCGTTGGCCCACCCACATCCGCGATGGTATCCTCGAGGATGGCGACGGGATCGTCACCGTCGTCCCAACAGCGAAAGCGGTCGACGGGTGCCGCCTCGAGTTCGGCCGCGTACATCGCCGGGGCGATGACGGTCGGCGTCCCGCTTGCGGGGATCACGAACAGGAAGTGGCGTTCGGACGGCGATTCGCGCACGCCGGCGAGGTAGGTGAGCGCGGGTCCAGGGCCTAGGATCAAACAGTCGCCGTCGCCGTCCTCGAGCCGGCCTTGGCAGGTCGAGATTCGATCGTCGAATGGATCGGTCATGTCACCGTGTGCGACCGCGAAGTACTCAATGGTGTCGGGTGCGGTCAGCATCGGTCCTGGTGTCGGGTCGCGGGATCGTTGGGCTCGGCCATCGTGATTCCCCGGACTGTCACGAACGATCGGCCGATTTGGGGCGGTAGCGGGCTGTCCGTTTGGCCATGGGTTTTTGCTGCCGGCACCCATAGCTGGGTTGAGAACCAATGGCCTCTTCGACCTCACTCGAGGACGACCTCAACGCCGACGAGCGGCTGCGGACGGCCAAACGCCGATTCGACCGACTGGATCGGGTCATAGCCGACTGGATGGAACGATTGGGAATTCCGACGCTTCGTGTTGGACTCGGGATCGTCTTCATCTGGTTCGGTGGCCTCAAAGTCGTCGGTGGCAGTCCGGCCGCGGAACTGGTGGGCGCGACCGTCTACGTCGTGGATCCAGCGCTCTTCGTCCCGATACTCGGCGTCTGGGAGGTGCTAATCGGGCTCTGTCTCCTCTATCGGCCACTGATTCGACTCGGCATCTTGCTCCTGTTTCTCCAGATGCCGGGGACGTTTCTCCCGATCGTCCTCCTTCCCGAGGTGGTCTTCGTGACCTTCCCGTTCGAACTGACCGTCGAGGGCCAGTACATCATCAAGAACCTCGTCATCATCGGGGCTGCCCTGGTCGTGGGCGGCACGGTCAGGAGACAGCCCCAGGAGTCGGACGGCCGAACAAGGGCGTCGGTCGACGCGCGGCCCCGTCAGGACGGCGAGGGGGCTGAAGCGTCCAGGCGCGAGTCACCTGAGAGTGGTGGAACTGGGTCCAGAACCGCGGATGCAGGTGACCCAGAGACCGAAGAGCGGGACCGCTGAACATCCAGGGAACGGACAGCCTCGGACCTCGGGTTCGAGACGGCCTGATGCACACGGCATAAAACGGCCCTGGGTATGCAGGCGGACAAGGCACCCGTCACCACAGAGACGATACGCACAGTGAATGGATCGAGACACCGCTGGACGATGAGGCATCGGCACGACGACGATGTCGAGGTCTCACGGGTCGCAGTCGCCGACGTCGGTGACAAAACGGCCACAGGTCGGTCATCTCCACCCGAACAATTACGAGCCGATGGCGGCACCCCCTCACCGGTGCCGGCGGACCTGATCGTCGTCTCCAACCGCCAACCGTACCGACACGAACGGGACGACGACGGTACCGTTGTCGTCCGCAAACCGACCGGGGGCCTGACCGCTGGCCTCGACCCCGTCATGCGAACGACCGGTGGCACCTGGGTCGCCTGGGGGGACGGCGACGCCGACCGGGAGGTCACCGACGACGATGGCCGCGTGGCCGTCCCTCCGAACACGGCCGACCAGTACACCCTTCACCGGGTCTGGCTCTCCGAGGCTGCCGTCGAGGGCCACTACACCGGCTACAGCAACCGAGTGCTCTGGCCGCTTTGTCACGACCTGCCGGAACACCTCGAGTGTCGCGACGGCGACCGGGAGTGGTATCGGCGAGTCAACCGGGCGTTCGCGGACGCGACGCTCGAGCATGTCGACGCCCACTCGGTCGTCTGGCTCCAGGATTACCATCTGGGCCTGGCGCCAGCGATGATTCGAGACGACGCGCCGACGGGAGCGACCCTCGCCCAGTTCTGGCACATCCCGTGGCCAACGCCGGAAACCTTCGGGACGTGCCCGAACGCCCGCGAACTGCTCGACGGGCTCCTCGGCAACGACGTCCTGGGATTTCATACGGCCGAGGACGTCACCGACTTCCTCGCCTGCGTGAACACGTTTCTCGAGGGGGCGACGGTCGACCACGGCACCCGATCAGCCAGCTATCGCGGGCGAGAGACGCGTGTCGTCGCCACCCCGATGGGGGTCGACGCCGCGGCTCACGCGGCCGAAGCCGAGGCTGGTGACGGTGACTGCTGGCGACGCCTGTGTGACCGCTACGAACTCCCCGGGGACACCCCCATCGTGCTCGGCGTCGACCGCCTCGATTACACGAAGGGGATTCCGGAACGGCTGGCAGCCCTCGAGCGACTCTTCGAGATCCTGCCCGAGTGGCGCGAGTCAGTGACGTTGCTGCAGAAGGCGACGCCGAGCAGGCGGGAGATTCCGGCCTACGCTGCCTTCGGCGAACGGGTCAGGGGCCATGTCGATCGGATCAACGACCGGTTCGGGACCGCCGACTGGACACCGGTCGTCTACACCGAGGACTTCCTGACCGAGTCCGACCTGGCCACCTGCTACCGTCACGCCGACGTCCTCGTGGTGAGCTCACTCGCCGATGGGATGAACCTCGTCGCCCAGGAGTACGTCGCTGCCTCGATCGACGGGGAGGGCGCTCTCGTGCTCAGCGAGGCGGCCGGTGCCGCAGAGGGGCTCGGGTACCCGGCCTACACCGTGGACCCAACGGACACCGACGCCCTCGCCAGTGCCATCATCGACGCCCTGGAGGCACCCCAAGGCGAGCGTCGGTCACGCATGGCCGCGCTCAGGGAGCGGGTGTTCGAACGGGACCTCGAGTGGTGGATGACCGAACAGTTTCGCCACATGGGGGCCGTCGACGAAACGGGAAATGAGACCGAGCCTCGGTCCGACCTGTTCGATCCCGTCTGATCAATGGCAGGGGACCCCGTGCTCGAAACTGATCTTCATGCGGCGATCGCCGCCGGACTGGCGAGTCACGAACACCTGTTGGCCTGCTTCGATTTCGATGGGACGCTCGCACCGATCGTGGACGACCCTGCCCGGGCGAGGGCACTCCAGGCGACCGAGGGGCACCTCGAGGCACTCAGCGGCTCCGACCGCGTCTCGACCGCCGTGGTGAGTGGTCGCGCCCTCAACGACGTGGTCGGTCGGATCGACGGTCTCGACGTCTACGCGGGGAATCACGGTCTCGAACTCAAGCGAAACGGATCGGTGACCGTCCACCCCATTGCCGACAGGCGGGCGAGCCGGATCGATCGCTGTTGTGACCGCCTCACCGATCGCCTCGAGCAGGTCGACGGCTGTCGCCTCGAAAACAAACGACTCACCGCCACCGTGCATTACCGACAGGTGCCGACCCATGCCCTGCCAACGGTCCGGAAGGCCGTCCACGAGGTCGCCGAGACCGTCGGGAACGGCACGCTCCAGGTCACCCGAGGAAAGGCCATCCTCGAGATCGGCCCACGGGTTCACTGGAGCAAGGGTCACGCCGTCTCGCTGTTGCGGGACCGCCACGCCGGCGATCCATTCGTCCTCTTCGTCGGCGACGACGTGACCGACGAATCGGCGTTCAGACGGATCGAACCGGACGGACTGGCCATTGCCGTCGACCGAGGGGCGGACACCGACGCGTCCCACGTCCTGTCCTCACCACGGGCGGTCGAGGAACTCCTCGCCTGGCTCCGTCGCCATCTCGAGGCGACCGCTTTTGTCGATTCGGATCTCAGTCACGCTTGATGCTGACCAAGGATCTGCTCCGGGTATCCAGGGCCGGCGGGGGATACCACCCGCAGTTCGCCACTCGGGAACACCGGCCGATGGCCGCTCGTGTCATCGGCACGTTCCAGGGACACGTCGGCGAACCCCGGGCCACGCTCGAGGCGGCTCTGACCGATCTCGAGAGCGATGCCGCGGACTTCAAACTGGTTCGGGGCTTCGCCGCGCTCCTCGAGCGTCGGGCTACGTTCGAGACCGACGCCCCGATTGACCCGGTACGAATCCGCCGGCAGACGTTCGAGGCCGCGGAGTCGGTTGGGGTGGTGACAGCGGACGAACGCCAGCGGGCGCTCGAAGTGGCCGGGGATCGACTCGCACTGGACGCGGCCAGCGTCGACGGGGCGCTGTTCGCCGATCTCGACGAGCGGCAGGTGCTGGCTGCCGTCGACGTGCCCTGGGACCCGGACGGCTTGCGGGCACAATACAACCTCTCGCTGGCCCAGACGGCACTGTTCGACGCGACCGAGGTCCGCGTGCGATCGTCCGACCCGAAGGCGCTGGTGTCCGCTGTCAAGCGATTACGCCTGCTGTACGAGATCGAGCGAACACCGAGTGGCCGAACGGTGGTCGTCACCGGACCGACGGCGCTCTTCCGAGCGACGCGACGGTACGGCACCCGGTTCGCCCGACTCTTACGAACTGTCGTCAAAGCCGACAGCTGGGACCTCGAGGCCACGATCGACGATCGCGGCACGGAAAGACGAATGCGACTCTCCGATGTGGACCCCGTTCGGGTCCCCGACGCGCCGCCGGTCGCCGAACCGTCCTACGACAGCGGCGTCGAGGCCGACTTCGCGGCCCGATTTTCGGGGCTCGACCTCGAGTGGGACCTGGTCCGGGAGCCCGAACCGCTCGAGACCGGGTCGCGGGTGATGATCCCGGACTTCGCGTTCGACTACCGACACGGCGACTTCCGGCTGTTTTTCGAGATCATGGGCTTCTGGACGCCAGCGTACGTCGAAAAGAAGCTGACACAGCTCGCGGGCCTCGAGGACGTCGACATGCTCGTTGCCGTCGACGAATCCCTCGGTGTGGGCGAGGCAATCGAGGCCCGCGACCACCGAGCGATCCCCTACACCGACTCGGTCCGCGTGAAGGACGTCGTTGCCGTCCTCAGGGAGTACGAGACCGAGTTGATCGCCGATCACACGGCTGCCCTCCCCGAGGAACTCGTGCCGGAGGAGGACGTGATCGACCTCGAAACGCTGGCCCGGCGCCATGGCGTGAGCGAGGCGGCCCTCGAGAGTGGGGCCGTGGCCTTCCCCGAGCACGAACGCGTTGGACGGACGCTCTTGCGACCGGCAATCATGGACCGGGTGGCCTCGGATCTCGAGGCCGGCCAGTCGCTCTCGACGACCGAGCGCGCCCTCGAGCGTTACGGTCTGACGGAGACGAGCGCCGTGCTCTCGCGGCTGGGATATCGCGTCGAGTGGGAGGGGCTGGGCGGGGGTATCCTCCGGTCGCTGGAGGAGTGACAGGGATTGATGACTGGGCCGTCGGTTTTCGGCAGCGACCGGGAGGAAGTACCGAAGCCACGGTTTCGAGACCGACTGGTGGCGAGGAGACTGCCGTGGGCGCGTTTCGCTGGCGATCCCACGAGCATGGAGGGGGCCCATTTCAAGAGTGTGGCCGCTGATGATCACCGCAATGCTGTCCGTGACGACCGGCGTGCTGACAGCGCGCACCCACGCTGACACGTCGACACCGACCTCGGACCAGCGTATGGGCGGTGTGCATCGAGGGGCAGGATAAGCTATCGTCCCAATTGAAACGATTTCCACACCCGCACAGCGAGGCGGCTCAGAACCGGTTCTGCGCCATGGTCTCGTGAGGGCGTGTGCAATGACGTTCAGTGGCTACTATATCATCGAGGCCACGTCGGGCAGCCGTGTGGTTCACTGGATTGCCAGTCACGGCCAGTCGCCAGCCCTCAATCTCGGGGTTCAACATGACCGCAACGCACCGTTCTCTCACCCCGTGAGTTCGTCCAGTTTCTCGAAGTAGCGTTCTCGGGGGACCTGATACAGGCCGCGATAATCGACCTCGCCTGCGGCGAATCGGTCGGCGAGGTCGAGGGTACACTCGAGGGCGGCCGCACGCGTTGGAAACCGGTTGGTCTCGCGAAGGTGAACCTCCGGCTCGAGATAGAGCGTGACGTGCCAGTCCCGCATTGCGTCCTGATCGGCCGGATTGACACCCGGGCGGCGGGATCGACGGCCGTGGGTGAGATAGAGGGTGGGCAGACAGGGGGCGGGGAAGTCAGCAGCGTTGAACACGTCGGGACGGTACGCAAGCACACACCGGCCGTCGTCCTCCGCCGTCCAGACGACCCAGCCGTCGGGGAGGGCGTCGAATTCGCTCATGAAAGCTATAGCCGCTCCAGGCGTTTACACTCTACTATCGGAGCTAGTAAACTACCCCACCCTACTTCGCTCACCGCATACGCGGTTCGCTCGTTGGGGGTAGCGTGGGACCGACGGTCCCGCACGACTTGAGGCCCGGGGGCTCCGCCTCGAGTTTCGTGCGACCGGTTGGGAGGTCGGGGACACGTTTGACCGGCAAAGACGAGAACGGACTGGTGGCCCTTCCATCACTCACCGTCCGGATACGAAGTCACCGCGCGCGAGGATATGGCGGTGGTCACATCGGCCCCCATTTAAGCCGTCGGGCCCGGAATTAGCCGTGTGGTTTGATAACACAGATATATTCGTGACTGTCTCTGCCGGAAATTGCTACTAATAAATATCTTTTGGGGCTACCCTTAAGTGTCTGTGATACACACTCATTAAATACTATCGATTCCGCCCAACGGATCGATTCACTTCGCGCGTGCCCCCCGCGCCCCGTCGACAGCGCCGATGAACCACCCGTCGCATCGCCGGGAGTGGTACAGGTGTACACATGACATGCTCAACGGTTGCCGCCCACCGGTCCCTGCCCTCGATGGGAGTTCGACGAGTTGACCGACCGGCCCCATCACTCGGTGTGGGCCCCGGAGCGACATCGACCACGGTTGCGAATTCGACCCACCCACCAACACATGAATGACGACATCGCCACCCTCGAAACGCTAAGTACCGAATACAAGGCATCGATGCCCGAAGATCTCCGCGAGACCAGCGGGTTCGACTGGTACCTCGAAACGTGCTACCGGGACCCGATGGTGACGCGAAACGCTCACCAGCGAGTCGCTGATATGTTCGACTTCTACGGCACCACCTACGACGAAACCGACGGTGTCGTGGAGTACGAACTGGCGAGCGAGGACCCCCTGGGTGACGGCGAAAATACCTTCTACGGGACCGTCATCCACCAGTCGATTCACGAGTTCGTGAACAAGGTCAAATCCGGCGCCCGGCGACTCGGGCCCGAACGGCGGATCAAACTCCTGCTGGGCCCCGTCGGCTCCGGGAAGTCCCACTTCGACAAGCAGGTTCGCCGGTACTTCGAGGACTACACACTCCGCGAGGAAGGTCGGATGTACACCTTCCGCTGGACGAATCTCGGCGACGTCATCCGTGACCAGGACCCGGCCGACGACACCGTCCGCTCGCCGATGAACCAGGACCCTCTCGTTCTCCTGCCCCTCGAGCAACGACAACGGGTCCTCGACGACCTGAACGAGCGTCTCGACGCCCCGTACACGATTCGCAACGAGCAGAGCCTGGACCCCGAGAGCGAGTTCTACATGGACAAGCTGCTCGCTCACTACGACGATGACCTCCAGCAGGTACTCGAGAACCACGTCGAGATCGTGCGACTCGTCGCCGACGAGAACAAGCGCCAGTGTCTCGAGACGTTCGAACCCAAGGACAAGAAGAACCAGGACGAGACCGAGTTGACGGGCGACGTCAACTACTCGAAGATCGCCATTTACGGCGAGAGTGACCCCCGTGCCTTCGATTACTCCGGGGCGTTCTGTAACGCCAATCGCGGCATTTTCTCCGGCGAAGAACTCCTCAAACTCCAGCGGGAGTTCCTCTATGACTTCCTCCACGCCACCCAGGAGATGACGATCAAGCCCAAGAACAACCCCCGGATCGACATCGACCAGGTGATCGTCGGGCGGACGAACATGCCCGAGTACAAGGATAAAAAGGGCGACGAGAAGATGGAGGCGTTCAACGACCGGACCAAGCGCATCGACTTCCCCTACGTCCTCTCTTACGAACAGGAGTCGATGATCTACCAGAAGATGCTGGCCAACGCCGACGTGCCGGACATCAACGTCGAACCCCACACCCTCGAGATGGCGGGCCTCTTTGGCGTCCTCACCCGTATCGAGGAACCGGACACGGAAACCGTCGACCTCCTCGCGAAGGCCAAAGCCTACAACGGCGAGATCGACGAGGGCGACGACATCGACGTCAAGAAACTTCGCGAGGAGGCCGCCCAGAAGGCCGAAATCGGCGAGGGGATGGTCGGCATCTCCCCGCGATTCATCGGCGACGAAATCGCCGAGGCGATCATGGACTCGAAGCATCGCCAGCGTGGGTTCCTCTCGCCGCTGACGGTGTTCAACTTCTTCGAGGAGAACTTAGAGCATCACGGCTCGATTCCCGAGGAGAACTTCGAGAAGTACTACCGCTACCTCGAGACCGTTCGCGAAGAGTACCGCGAGCGGGCGATCGAGGACGTTCGTCACGCCCTGGCCTACGACGTCGACGAGATCCAGCGTCAGGGCGAGAAGTACATGGACCACGTCATGGCCTACATCGACGACGACACCATCGAGGACTCGCTCACGGGACGTGAACAGGAACCGGACGAGACGTTCCTGCGATCGGTCGAGGAGAAGTTGAACGTGCCGGAGGACCGAAAGAACGACTTCCGGCAGGAAGTCTCGAACTGGGTCTCACGGCGGGCCCGCGTTGGCGACACGTTCAATCCGCAGGACAACGAGCGCCTCCGTCGCGCCCTCGAGCGAAAACTCTGGGAGGATAAGAAACACAACATCAACTTCTCCGCGCTCGTCAGTGCGAGCGACGTCGACGACGACGAACGCAGTGCCTGGATCGACGCGCTCATCGAACAGGGGTACTCCAGCGACGGTGCAAAGGAGGTACTCGAGTTCGCTGGCGCGGAGGTCGCGAAGGCCGAAATCGAGGACTGATGAGAGCAATGCGCGGCTCTACCTACGTCGACGCGGCCGATCGTACGCTCGAGGAGGCTTACGAGGAGCCGATGGACCTCACGGCGTACGTCGACCGCGTCTTCGAGCAGCCCACCACCGCATCGCACGCCTCGAAGTACCTCCTCGAGGCCATCGAGGCGGCGGGCACCCGAACCGTGATCGAGGAAGGGGAAGAAACACAGCGCTACCGCTTCTTTGATGACCCCAGTAACGATGGCGAACACGCCATCCTCGGCAATACAGCCGTCCTGAACGAGTTCGTCGACGACCTCCGGTCGATCGCCGCCGGTCGAGCGAAAGACGAGAAGATCATCTGGTTCGAGGGGCCGACGGCGACGGGGAAGTCCGAACTCAAGCGGTGTCTCGTCAACGGACTCCGTGAGTACTCGAAGACCCCCGAGGGAAGACGATACACCCTCGAGTGGAACATCAACACGGCCGAACCCGACGACCGCGGACTCAGCTACGGCGGAACTCCCAGTTCGAGCGACGACGATCATTGGTACGAGAGTCCCGTCCAGGTCCACCCACTGGCGGTCTTTCCGGATCCGATCCGAAACGATCTGCTCGCGGAACTGAACGAGGCCATCGACGGGCACCTGCCGATCACCGTCGACACCCGACTCGACCCGTTCTCCCGGGAGGCCTACGAGTACCTCGAGGCGGTGTATCGCCAGCACGGCACCGAGGGACTGTTCAGCGCCATCGCTGACGAGCGTCACCTCCGGGTAAAGAACTACGTCGTCGACGTCGGCTCCGGAATCGGCGTCTTGCACGCCGAGGACGACGGGAGCCCGAAAGAGCGCCTGGTCGGCTCTTGGATGCACGGAATGCTCCAGGAACTGGACTCCCGGGGACGGAAGAACCCCCAGGCGTTCAGTTACGACGGTGTCCTCTCGCAGGGCAACGGCGTCCTGACGGTGGTCGAGGATGCCGCCCAGCACGCCGACCTCCTGCAGAAATTGCTCAACATCCCCGACGAGCGCTCGGTGAAACTGGACAAGGGCATCGCGATGGACGTCGACACGCAGATGCTCATCATCTCGAACCCGGACCTCGAGGCCCAGCTCAACCAGCACGCCGACCGGAACGGCATGGACCCGCTGAAGGCGCTCAAGCGCAGACTCGACAAACACCAGTTTGGCTACCTGACGAACCTCAGTCTAGAAACGGAACTGATCAGACGCGAGCTCACGGGCGAGACGACCGTGTGGACCGCAGACCAGTACGAGGAGATCGCCGAAAAGATCCGCGAACCAGTGACGGTGACGATCAAGGATGCCGAAGGGAGGCTTCGAGACCGGGAGTTCGCCCCACACGCCCTCGAGGCGGCGGCCCTCTACGCCGTCGTGACCCGGTTGGACGAGGAGGGGACCCCAGCGGAACTCGACCTCGTGGACAAGGCCCTGATCTACGATCAGGGGTACCTCCAGGAGGGTGACACCCGCCGGGAGAAAGACGAGTTCGATCTCACCGACGACGGGCACGACGGCGATCACGGCATTCCGGTGACCTACACGCGTGATACGCTCGCCAGCCTGTTGCAGACCGACAGGGAGCGTCGTCATCCCGATCTCCCCGTCGAGGACGTGGTGATGCCCCGGGACGTGCTGAACGCGATGGCCGAGGGGCTCACGGACGCCCCCGTCTTCTCGACCGGCGAGCGCTCGGAGTTCGAAAACCGAGTGGTCCCCGTAAAAAACCACATCTACGACCGACAGGAAGGCGACGTCGTCGAAGCCATCATGTACGACAAGCGCGTCGACGAGGCGACCGTCGCAGAGTACGTCGAGCACGTTTACGCCTGGGAGACCGACGAACCGCTGTACAACGATCGGGGCGAGGAGATCGATCCCGACCCGCTGAAGATGAAGTTGTTCGAGATCGATCACCTCGGGCGATTCACGGAAACCGCCTACGAGTCGAACCTCCCCAGAGAGAGCGTGCGGGAATTCCGCCGGGAGAAGGTCATCACGGCACTCAACCGCCACGCCTGGGAGCACCGTGACGAGGACTTCAGCGTCGATCAGGTGGATCTCACGTCGATTCCGGTGATCAAGAACGTCCTCGAGAGCCACGACTGGGACGACGTCAGTCGAACGTTCGAGGACTTCGACCCGCGCCAGTGGGATGACCCACCGAGTGATACCGAAACAGCGCGGGTCAAAGCGGCGACGATCGAGCGACTCGTCGACGAGTTCGGCTACTCCGCCGCGTCGGCCGAGTTGACGAGTCGCCACGTCATGGGACAGGTGAGTTACCGATGGGACTGACGAATACGGAGGATCGAGCATGGGACTGAAAGACGACCTCGAACGATTCCGCGAGGTGGGTGAGAAGCGCCGGGAGGACCTCTCGGAGTTTATCCAGTACGGCGATCTTCGCGGTGACGCGGACGGCATCCAGATCCCCGTCAAGATCGTCTCGCTCCCCTCGTTCGAGTACGACAAACGTGATCAGGGTGGCGTTGGCCAGGGTGACGGTGGGACGCCCGACGTGGGGCAACCGGTCGGGCAGCCCCAGCCCCAGCCCGGCGACGGGGACGGGGACGATGGTGAGGACGGCGAACCCGGTGAGGAAGGTGGTGACCACGAGTACTACGAGATGGACCCCGAGGAGTTCGCCCAGGAACTCGACGAGGAGTTGGGGCTCGATCTCGAGCCGAAGGGTAAACGGGTGATCGAGGAGAAGGAGGGACCGTTCACTGACCTCACCCGTTCGGGGCCCGACAGCACGCTCGACTTCGAGCGAATGTTCAAGGAGGGCCTCAAGCGAAAGCTGGCGATGGACTTTGACGAGGACTTCGTCCGTGAAGTCTGCAAGGTCGAGGGAATCACTCCCCGCGAGGTCTTCGAATGGGCCCGTGGCGAGAATCTTCCCGTGTCGATGGCCTGGATCGAGGAGGCCCACGACGAAGTCGCCGACGACCGCGGTCGCTGGCGTTCCATCGCCGAGGTCGAGGCGAACGTCAAGCGCGAGTCCGTCCACCAGCAGATTCGACGGGAGGGAATCAAACACGTCCCGTTCCGGCGAGAGGACGAGCGCTATCGATACCCGGAGATCATCGAAGAGAAAGAAAAGAACGTCGTCGTGGTGAACATCAGAGACGTCTCCGGTTCGATGCGCGAAAAAAAGCGTGAACTCGTCGAACGGACGTTCACCCCGCTCGACTGGTATCTGACCGGGAAGTACGACAACGCCGAGTTCATCTACATCGCCCACGACGCCGATGCCTGGGCGGTCGAGCGCGAGGAGTTCTTCGGCATTCGCTCGGGTGGGGGTACCCGCATCTCGAGTGCGTACGAACTCGCCGCCGAGTTACTCGAGGAGTACCCCTGGAGTGACTGGAACCGCTACGTGTTCGCTGCCGGCGACTCCGAGAACTCGAGCAACGACACCGAAGAGCACGTGATCCCGATGATGGAGGAGATCGACGCCAACCTCCACGCCTACGTCGAGACCCAGCCGAGCGGAAACGCGATCAACGCGACCCACGCCGAAGAGGTGCAGCGCCACTTCGACGACAGCGATGACGTGGCCGTCGCTTACGTCAACAGTGAAGACGACGTGACCGACGCGATCTACGAAATACTGCGCACGGAATCAGACGGTGAGACCGATGAGTGAATCAGACCGGTTCGAAAAGCAAGCGATCGCCAGCGATCTCGAGGAACCCGTCACCGAGGCGCGAAACCTGGCGAAGAAACTGGGTCTCGAGCCCTACCCCGTGAACTACTGGATCGTCGACTACGACGAGATGAACGAACTCATCGCCTACGGTGGATTCCAGTCACGGTACCCACACTGGCGATGGGGGATGCAGTACGACCGCCAGCAAAAGCAGGGCCAGTACGGCGGTGGGAAGGCGTTCGAGATCGTCAACAACGACAACCCAGCCCACGCCTTCCTCCAGGAGTCGAACACGACTGCCGACCAGAAGGCCGTGATCACCCACGTCGAGGCCCACTCGGATTTCTTCGCGAACAACGAGTGGTTCGGCCTGTTCACCGGGGACAGCAGCGACGCCGCCCAGGTGAACGCCGCCGCCATGCTCGAGCGCCACGCACGGGCCATCGGGGAGTACATGGCCGATCCCGAGATCGACCGCGCTTCAGTCGAGAAGTGGATCGACAACGCCCTCGTCCTCGAGGACACGATCGACCAGCACGCGGTCTTCAGCCGTCGCCTGGACGTCGACGGCCCCACCGAGGAGTTGGACGACGATATTGCCGAGAAACTGGACGAGCTCGGTCTCTCCGAGGAGGTCAAACGGGAGGTGTTCGACGACGAGTGGCTCGCGGGGATCGACGCCGACGACGACCACGTGTCCTTCCCGAGTGAGCCCCAGCCGGACGTCCTCGCGTTCGTGCGGGAACACGGCAAGCAGTACGACCGCGAGGCCGAAACCTCTCGCGAGATGACCGAGTGGCAGCGTGACGTCCTCGACATGATGCGTGCGGAGGCGTACTACTTCGCCGCCCAGAAGATGACCAAGGTAATGAACGAGGGCTGGGCGGCCTACTGGGAGTCGACGATGATGACCGACGAGGGGTTCGCCGGCGCCGACGAGTTCCTGAACTACGCCGATCACATGGCGAAGGTCCTGGCGTCCCCAGGGCTCAATCCCTACAGTCTCGGCATGGCTCTCTGGGAGTACGTGGAGAACAAGACAAACCGGCGAGAGGTCCTCGAGCGACTGCTCCGAGTGGAGGGAATCAACTGGCGCAACCTCACGGACATCGTGGACTTCGACGACGTGCTGGAAACTCTCGAGCCACCGACCGCACTCGATTCGATCAGCGCCGAGACGCTCGACGATCTCGAGGACCTCCCCGCGGAGTGGATCGACGACGAGGCCCTCGACCGCGCCCAGAGCGGGGAGATCGACGTGAAGCGCTATCCCTGGAAGGTGTTGACGACCGAGGGACTGGCTCGGCGGCACTACTCGCTCGTCAAACCCCAGCACCGGGGATTCCTCTCACGGGTGAGCCAGCGTGACCTCGAGAGGATCGGCCGGTACCTGTTCGACGATGCCCGCTATGGCTCGGTCGAGGACGCGCTTGCGGACGTGGATTTCGCCCGCGGCTGGGATCGGATGGTCGACATCCGCGAGAGTCACAACGACGTGACGTTCCTCGATGCGTTCCTCACACAAGAGTTCATCACCGCGAACGAGTACTTCACCTACGAGTACTCCCACGCCACCGGCCAGTACCACGCCGCGAGCGTCGACGCCGAGGACGTCAAAAAGAAACTGCTCTTGCAGTTCACCAACTTCGGCAAACCCTCGATCGCCGTCTACGATGGCAATTACGACAACGCGAACGAACTGCTTCTGGGTCACCAGTACAACGGCATCATGCTCGATCTCACCCAGGCGAGGGCGACCCTCGAGCGCGTCTTCGAGCTGTGGGGCCGGCCCGTGAACCTGTTGACCATCGTCAAGGAGGTCGACGACCACGACGTCGAGGTGGCCAAACGACGGAACCGGGAACCCGAAGTCCACGAGCAGGGAAAGTTGCTCCGCTACGACGGGGAACGGACGACGGTCGAGGACGTGCCCTGGGAGACCGTCGAACACCTCGCTGCCGACGACGTGGATTACGACACGAAACCCGAGGAGTGGCTGGCCTGATCACGTTCGGGTCCGCTCGTGCCGGACAGGCCAACGGTGGGCGAGGCCACGCCTGCGCTATCGGGTGATCAATATCCGACAATACCTCTCATATAAGGGTTCATATCGCCGTTCGCGAGAGGTGAGGGTGAGCCATGTCATCGTCGACCACTACCGACGATCTGCGGGCGGTCCTCGAACGGGCGAGTCGTGCCCTGCGCGTCGAACGCCGAAAGACAGTCGATGAACGCGAGGCCTTCGACTCGTTTTCGCGGCGGGTGCGGTCGATTCCGCCCGAACGCCCTCGGCGTCGGATCACCCCGTCCGCCGAGGCACAGGTCACGGTCCACTCGCCATCGACGACTGGTCTCACCGCCGTTCGTGAGGCCTTCGAAGAGACGGTCATGTCGACACCACATTACGGTGACGAGTACGAGGAGAGCTACGCCGAATCGATCGCTGGGGAATTCAACGTGGAACTGGCGGCGACGCTCACCGGCACCGTGGGGTTCGATCAGGCCTGCAAACGAACGTTGCTGAGTTCCATCGATCGGGCCGTCGAGATTCGAACGGCACTTCTGGAGACACTCGACAGGGAAGCGGCCACCCTCGACGACGCACGCGAGACGCTCGAGGCCACTGCCGACGAACTCGACGGGATCGATCCCACGGCCCTCGAGCGGTTGGGATTCGGGGCCCTCGAGGGACAACTCGCCAGACTGGACGTCCTCGAACGACGGTGTGACGAACTGACGGACAAGAGACAGGAGATCCTTGGGACACATCGCCAGTCGATGACCTCCGGTGGGAACGGGGTTGATACCCCGACGTATCTGTATCAGTCCCTCCAGGTCGACTATCCGGTGCTCTGGTCGATCGGTGCCTGCTGTGACCGGATCGAGTCCGTTCGACGCCGCCTCCAGCGAGCGATTACCCGGTGTGGCTGAGAGCGGACGGGCGGTAGCTGAGACGGTGATGATCTCGGAGAAGTGCGTGGGACTGAGCGAGAGGTTACCAATCGGCGGGTGTCTGCCATCTCGTCCAGCATTGCCTGCCAGTCCACCCGTGACCAATCTGTGGGTCCGGACGCTGGTGGTGTTCCGAGTTCAGGCCAGTGGACGACATCGGTGGCATTCAACGGAGTTCACTCGGGAGTCGACCCACCCCCCTCCCGAAGACTCCCTCACCTCGAGGCTACGGATCGATATATACCAGCCCATCGACCTCATAGGAACGCTTTATCCGGGATTCGTTGAAATCCCAGGTAACCCGTGAGTGCAGATCCGTCCACACGAGAGGACCTCGAGGCCGCATTCGGGGGCGCGTATCGGCACATCGATCGCACGAACTGGAACACGACCTCCGTCGTTGGAGACGTCTATGGGTATCTGGATGCACTCGAGCGCCTACTCGCGCAGTTATCGGTAACCGATCGCGATCTCGTCGTCTTCGTTGGGGACCTCGTCCGGAAGGGGCCTGAAACCAGCGGTGTCCTCGAACTGGTCCGGAACGCGCCGAACATGCTCTCGGTTCGGGGAGATAACGAACAGAAACTGCTCGACGGGGCGGCCTCCCTACCCGATTTCGCCGAGACGGAGTGTCGGTTCATGGCCTTGCTTCCGGTCGGACTCGGATGGGAGGGCGGGCTCGTCGTCCACGGTGTCGTTGATCCGCGAAAGCCCCTCCGGTCACACGGCCGCGATGACGTCGCAAACGCATTCGCGCGGAGGCCGAACGTGCGCGAGCGGGTGAACCCGCTGCCATCGTCGCCAAGATGAACCGACTCGAGGATCCGGCCATTGTTCGCGAACGTTACCGGGCGTCGATGGCCGGCGTCGAGATTACGCTCATCGTGCGAGACATTTGCCGGCTCCGGCCCGGTATCGAGGGGATACGTGCCCGGATCACCGTCTACAGCATCGTGGGTCGATTTCTCGAACATTCACGAATCTATTACTTCCACGACGACGCCACCGGCCGTTACTATAGTAGCCAGTGAACGTCATTGCACACCCTATCGCCTGAATGCGTCGCGATAGGCGTGTCAATCGTTTCACTGGCTCCTATAGATCGGGTCCGCTGACTGGATGACTCGAAACCCCGACAACCGGGTGGAAGCCATCACTCCCATCGAGGAGTCGTCATTGCGGAACTGCCTCGACGCCGTCATCGAGTCACTGCTTGTGGATACTGAGAACCGATGGGTCCATGTAGTCCGATGGTTCCTACGAGCGCGTCATCGGGGATGACAAGCGGGAGTCCGTGGTGGACGCCCACGAGAGGTTTATGAGACTCACACGGGAGAGCAGCCAGGAAGACACCTGGCGCTCGAGGACGGTGGCGGTCGTGACTGATAGGGAGTATCGTCGCCAGCCGGAGCGTTCGACCCCGGTCTGTCGAACCGTCTCTCGGTTCGTCGGTGGACGACGATGCAGCCCGACGATAATCCTGTGAGACTGGGGCCGTGTCTCTCCTGACTCCGGTTGGCGTCAGGACTGTTCAGTGCCCTCCATCGAATGTGTCCGGTCGATGATGCCCCACGGGTCGATGAGGTACATCACCGCGAGAAATAGCGCCATCACGACGACGAACAGCCGCAGGCCTCCCTCGAGGGTCGTCGGGACGCCCAGTTCGAGGGTGAGTCCCATGATCGCAGCGACGCCGATCCAGAGTGTGGCGACGATCCGTCGTCGTCGGGATTCCATACCTCCACATTCGGCCTGCTACTCAAGAATCCCTCGCGTTCGCGCGTCGTCGGAAGAAGATTCTTCTGGGGAGCCGCCGTACCCACAGGCACGGACAAGTGGCTTCGGCGCGGCGGGTGGATCGTCCTTGGGGGCCTGATACTCTGCATCGTCATCCAGCTCGTGGGATGGTGTTTTCGTTCCCCGCCTTGCTCATCGGCCTCCTCGCCACGATGGTAGCCCTGGCGGTTGCCATCGTGGCGGCCTACAGGGTGCACACCAAACTGACGGGCACGAGTCAGGAGCCCGCGCCGAGTGAGAGCCTATCCCGGTCAGGTTCGCGAACGGATGACCGCGACGAACGTGAGCCCGACCAACTCCTCGAGTCATCCAATCATGCTCGAGACGCGAGATACCTAGTCGTCGTCCCAGTAATCGACGTCGTCATCGATGCGATAGTACCCCTGGAGGTCCCGGTCGCCACGGCCACCGGGTGGCGAGCCCACGTAGACGCCGAGCTTGTTGGAATCGGGATACACCGTCACGTCCGGTTCGGACATCGTCGACAGAACGAGGTACCGGAGCGTCACCTCAGCGTCGTTTATTACCTTGTGGCCACCCCGCTCGTCCGCTGGCAGCGCCACGTAGTCGCCGTCACTGAGCGAATGCATCTCCCCTGCCAGTCGGAGGGTTCCCCGCCCCGCAAGGACGTAGATCGCTTCCTCGTTTGAGGCGTGGTAGTGATACGGCCAGGCCGCTTCGCCCGGTGGCAACTCGTAGAGACTGCACCCCAATTGCTCGCCGTTCGTGTGCTCACCCAGCTGTTTGCGCCGGACGTTCATGTTGCCCGCCTCGAGCGTATCCCACTCGAGGTCATCGACGTTGATCGGACCCATGTGGGGTCATCGTCGAGGGCCCACTAGTAGTTTCTTCACAACCGATTGGTCAGGGCACGGACTGTCGAGCGAGGAGCCCCAGCTGCCGATACGTGGCTGATCTTCACCCCAAAAAACGACGTCACGAACCCGTATCAGCCGTCGGTCCGAGGGAGTGCGGCCTCGAGGTACTCGATGAATTTCTCCGGATGTTCGGCGTGGGGGAGTTGGGTCGCATAGTCGATGACGACCAGTTCCAGATCCGCGGCATCGGCAAGATCCCGCCCGTCTCGAAGGGACACGAGGTCGGCATCCCGGCCCCAGACCAGGGTCGTCGGCACCTCGAGGGCGGCGAGTTCGGTCGCGAGGTCGATATCCGCATCGAGTGTCCCCGCGGCGAACGACGCCGGCGCGTACTTCCCACCGGGCTGGTGGGCTGACTGCCAGGCGTACTCGAGTTCCGCCTCGTCGATGCGGTTGTCGTCGTAGTACCCGTCACGGTCGTAAAAGTACCTGATCGCGGGCCTGCTCGCGAGCACGTTGAAGAGCCCTGTCCCCACCACGGGGGCCCGGAGGAGGGTCCGAACCCACGGCCGTTCATCACCGGTACTCGCGAGCGGACAGATCAACACGAGTCGCTCGAGGGCTGGCCCGTCGTCGCTGGCAGCCTGCACGGCGAAGGCCCCGGTCAGCGATGAGGCGACGACGATTGGGGTGTCGGTTTCGTCTCGGAGGAACTCCCGGAGGAACTCGACGTAGAGTCCATCGGAGTAAACGAGGGGCGGCCGATCGGAGCGACCGAATCCGGGGAGATCGACGGCGATCACGCGATACCGCTCGGCCAGCGACTCGACAATCGGTTCGAACTCGTGACTGCTCGCACCGGCGTGGATGCCGTGACAGAGGACCAGATCCGGGGCGTCTTCGTCGCCCGCAACGGTGTAGGTGACGTCCATCCCGCGCCAGCGATAGGTGCGTTCCTCGCCGAGAAGCGGGTTCTCGAGTGGCTCGGCTCGGGCGGCCAGATACCGGTTCCCCAGGACGACACCGGCTATCGCCGCAGTGGTGCCACCAAGGAGGGTTTTCAGATTCATACCACGCTGTACGTCCTCACGAGTCTTAGTGGCGTGGGTTTGACCGGACGATTGGCCGGTGACTGGCTCTGGGCACGAGAACTTCAAACCGTTCCCTGGAAGCCAGTACAGCGTTCGTCACATCACCTGTGAAACCACGAAAAAGTGTGTCGAATGCTGGCGTACTGGAGGCCTCGGCCCCTGCCGGCTGTCCGCGAATCGATGCCACGGCCGGTTCCGTCTCGTCGTCCGGTCGTCAGTGTGTCGCGTCCGCGAGCACGAGCGTCTCGTCCTCGAGGTAGTGTTCGAAGTGGTGGGCGTCGTCCTCGACGTCGACCAGAATCTCACTGAGGATCTGGGCCGTCGCCGGGTCGCCGAGGTTCGTCGCGAGCTCGATGCTGTCGCGCATCGACTCGATGATCTCCCCGTAGATCTCGATGTCGTTCTCCATCATCGTCCGAATGTCGTAGACGTCTTCGCCCTCGAACTCGACGGTCGCGCGCTCCTCGAGGTTCGTCGGTCCGGAGACCGGAACGCCGCCGAGTGCCTGGGCGCGCTCTGCGATCATGTCGGCTCCGCCCTCAGCGTTCTCGTAGGCTTCCTGGAAGAAGATGTGGAGGTCACGGAACTCCGCACCCTCGACCACCCAGTGGTGCTTTTTGAGCTGGTGGTAGAGGACGTACGAGTTGGCGAGCTCGGTGTTGAGGGCATCGACGATCTGTTCGGCCTTCTCGGTCTCGAGGCGCAAGCCGTTTTCCTCGACAGTATCGGCCTGTTGACGGACGGTTTTTTGCGTGCTCATAGCATACTATGCTACTACCGCATTCGTCTTAAACCCTTCCCATTGCGAAGATTGGGTTGCGGATCAAAAAGAAAGATTTCTTTTGAGCCATATATTTTTATCAACCGGCCACCAACTATCCTCACAGGGGATCAATTCAGCTCACAGCCCCGTCGAACCAGCGTGATTTTACCGACGCGGATCAGAGCAAAGCGCATGCACGCTCCAATTCTCGTCGCGGGGGAGACCCTGGTCGACTTTCTCCCGGATCGGCCGGGAGCCCTCGATGCAGTCGAATCGTTCGAGCGTCGCCCGGGCGGTGCCCCGGCCAACGTGGCCGTCGGGCTCGCCCGCCTCGAGCACCCGCCGCTGTTTTGGACTCGCGTTGGCGAGGATGGCTTCGGGGCCTACCTCGAGCGGACGCTGACCGACGAAGGGATCCCCGAGACCTTCATCGAGACCGATGGCGACGCCCAGACCACGCTGGCATTTGTCACCCACGACGACGACGGTGACCGGGCGTTCTCGTTCTACCGGGATGGGACGGCCGACACGCGTCTCGAGACGGGCCGGGTCGACGACGACACCCTGGACTCCCTCGAGTGGGTCCACGTCGGTGGCGTCACGCTCTCGCAGGGCCCCGCCCGGGACGCGACGTTCGACCTGCTCGAGCGCGCCAGCCAGGCCGACTGCACCGTCTCGTTCGATCCCAACGCCAGACCGGAGCTGTGGACCGACCACGACTTCGCCGACAGCTGCCGGCGCGCCCTCGAGCACGTCGACGTCTGTAAGGCCACCGTCGAGGAACTCCAGGAAATCGGCTTTTCTGGTGAGGGTCCGGAGGTAGTCGCCAGGAACGCACTCGAGTCGGGACTCGAGTCGGTGTTCGTGACCATGGGTGGAGATGGGGCGATGGCGGTGGCCGATCGGGAATCCCCGAACGTGGTCACCGAACCGGGACTGGACGTCGACGTCGTCGACACGACGGGAGCCGGTGACGGGTTCGTTGCGGGGGTGATTGCCGGCGCGCGCGAGGGCCATCCGCTGCCCGAACTCCTTCGGTTCGCGACCGTCGTCGCGTCGAGGGCGACCACCCGACCTGGAGCGATGTCGGCACTTCCGGACCGCGACACCGTCGCGAAATCGCTCGCTGACGTCGGCTCAGAGACTGCATGACTGTGTCGCTCCCGGGCCGAGTTGACCGGCGACTTCGTGGGGAACACGGGGACATCCTGCAGGCGGTCGACAGCTGCGCAGCAATGGTCGCCGCCGACTGGGATGGTCAGGAAACCGCCAACAGATCGGCCGTCGTCCCCCCACTGCGTCGGCACCTCGAGCAGCAGGGCGTCCTCGCCACCTTGCCGGCGGTGCTGGCCGACGTCGTCGAGTTCGCGGGGTACTCCCTGCCCGCGACACCGGTTGCGGCCCCACCGTACGTCGTCATCACCAGTCGTGGGCCGCTATTGCGAGCGACCATCGAGCCAGGGCGACTGGTCGTCGTGCTCGAGGCATTTAACATTGTCAGAGGACCGACGCCGGCCTACCGACGAATCGAACCACTCGAAGTCGCGGTCACGCTCGAATAGTCGCCGACCGACGTGACTCCCATCTGGCCCGGCTCGACGTGCTGGGCACCGCAACCACTACCTTTTCAACATATGCGTGAGGATGACTCACCAATGCATCCACGTGTCTCCACGTTCGTGGCCCACGCTCGCCAGGAGTACGGGTTCGATCCGCAGGTCAGTGAGTATCCCCGGGGGACGAAGACCGCCGCCGACGCGGCGGCCGCAATCGGCTGTGCAGTAGGGCAGATCGCGAGTTCACTCGCGTTCGACGTCGACGGCGAGCTCGTGTTGGTGGTCACCAGTGGCGCGAATTCGGTCGACGAAACCGCCCTTGGCGAGTGGTTCGACGCCGATCCCGACACCGTGTCGATGGCCGATCCAGATCGGATCAAGGACACCCTGGGATGGGCGATCGGTGGCGTGCCGCCGTTCTGTCACGACAGACCCGTCCCGACAGTGATCGACGAGGACCTCCTCGAGTACGAGACCGTGTGGGCTGCCGCCGGGACACCCAGGGCGGTCTTCGCGATCGATCCGGCGCGACTCGAGCGATTGACCAACGGTGAAACCGCCGACATCACTGGGTAAGGACGTTGAAAGGAGCCCTTCGACGATTGTCGGTTCGGACGAAGGGACCGCATACCAGCCACATTACCGGCTTCGAACGACCCAAGCCGATTCAGTCCGCCTGCCAACGCACCGATCGAGCAGCGTGCACTCGTGGTCGGTGACTGTTGACGGTGGGGGCCACGTGAGAAGTGCTGATCCGCCGATCAGCTGACCAGCACAACAACGCCTCGACTGCCTCGGGGGCAAGCCCTGAGGTATCCGCCTCGATTCTCGACGAACGAATGGATGCACTTCCCTCGAGTGGGACCCGTGTACCCTCGAGCTCAGAACGTGTCGAGTTCGCCGTCGATAACGCGCTGGGTGATGGTGGTCACGTTCGCGAGTCCATCGTCGACGATCGACTCGACATCCGCCCGAACGTCCGAGACGGCAATGTCGTCGTCGGTCACCACGTGAATGTCGGCCACGTGGGGTTGGTCGATCGGCCGACCGATCTGGCTGAGCAGGCGGACGCGGAGATCGCGGATGCCGTCGACCTCACTCACGACGTCCTCGGCGATGTCGGTCGCCAGGAGGTTGTAGATCTTGCCGATGTGATTGACTGGATTCTTGCCACTGGTGGCCTCCATCGACATCGATCGGTTTGGCGTGATGAGCCCGTTTGCACGGTTGCCCCGGCCGACCGAGCCGTCATCACCCTGCTCGGCCGAGGTGCCAGTGACCGTGAGGTAGATCGAGCCCGATTCGACGTCGTCGGCGGTGTTGACGTCGACGGTGACTTCGCGGTCCGTGTACTCGCTCGCGACGTCGGCCACGAACGCTCGAACGGCATCGACGGCCTCGACGTAGGCGTCGATGTCGGCGACGTGTTCGTCGACCATCGCGGCGGCGACGGTGACGTCGATCTGATCGCCCTCACGCTTGCCCATGATCTTGACGTCCGTCCCGAGGGAGGGGTTCTCGACGGCGAACTCCGTGTTCAGGCGTCGCTCGGCGTTGTAGACGATCTCTTCGGTTTCCGACAACGGTGCGTGGCCAACACCGAAACTCGTATCGTTGGCCATCGGGACCTGTACCTCCTCTTCCCCAAACACGTCCTGTAAGTCGCCGCTGCCAGCGCCGAGTTTGACGTCAACCACGATGTCCTCGCCGAAGACGAGCTGTGGCAGTTCGCGCTCGAGATACTCCCTGGCGGCCGTGAGGGCGATGCGTTCGGCCGGGATCGTCTGGCCCCCGTAGTGTTTGGTTGCTCGGCCGACGATGAGGAGATAGATTGGGTCGACGACTTCGCCGCCGCCGAAGGCGGGGGCGGCCTCGCCGGCGACGAGTTGCGTTTCGTCAGTGTTGAAGTGTAACACCTTGCCGACTCGCTCGAGATACTCGCGGGCGAGCGCTCCGGCGACGCTTTCGGCGATCCCGTCACAGATCGAGTCGGGGTGGCCAATACCCTTGCGTTCGACGATCTCGACCTCCTGGTCCTCGACGGCACGGCGGTCGATGGGCTCGACCCGAATGTTCCGTTCGCTCATTACTCGACGTTCTGCTGGTGTGGTTCTATAACTTGCGAAAACGTTGGGCGTCCGAATGATGCCTCTGAGTTATACTCGCCCTCGTCGACGATCTGCTCCCGTGAGATCGCTCACACGCCGATATCCTCGCGCAGCTCCGCCCAAGACTCGTGAAAGCCGTGGGTTGACTGGGTGGCCTGACCAGTCGCGCGCTGATAGACGTCGTCGTACTGGAGCAATTGCGACCAGCCGTCGGTGAACGCATAGTTACAGTACTGGCACATACGCATCGTAGGATCCGATGCGTCATACCGATTATCCCTCGGTACTGACCAAGCGGGTTACACGGGGAAACTGCCGGTCGAGACGACCCTGTCCACCGTGAGGAAAGCGATCAGGTGAGGGCTCGAGTGGGTGGCGCGCGTCGGGTGGCCGAGTGGTGGTGGCGCGCGTCGGGTGGCCGAGTGGTGGTGGCACCTCAGGTCGTGCCTGGACACAGCTGGCAGCCAACAAAGTCATAACGGATGGACCGAGACTCACAGCAACCATTTCGATCCCATGAGGCACTCACGAACCCAACCAGGGTACGTCCGATCGGCCGACGACACGGTCCAACGCGGCTGTCCACACTGTGACTGGCACGCCGTCGAGCACAGCTATCCGGCACTCATCTCGCGTTATCACGCCCACCTGCGGGAAACCCATCACCGCGCCTGGGTCCGATCATGACCGTCGCCAACCACAGGTCGCGGTGACGCTGACCGTTCAGGGCTCGAGCAGGACTTTCGTGACGCCCTCCTCGCGATCGTCGAACTTCTGGTACATCTCGGGGGCCTTCTCGAGATCCACCCGGTGAGAGACGACCCAGCTCGGATCCGCCCGTCCCTCGATGATCATGTCCCGTAGCTGGCGGTTGTACTGCTTGACGTTACACTGGCCCGTGCCGAACTTCTGGCCTTTCTCGAAGAGCTTCCCGAAGTCGATCCCGAGACGGCCCTGCGCGGCCATCTCGTCGGGTGCGCCGGGATCGGATGGGACGTAGAGGCCGGGGACCCCGATCTGCCCGGTTGGTCGGACAGTCTGAATCAACTGGTTCAGCACGACGGCCGGGTTCTCTCGAGCCGGATCGTAGGCGTCGTCGCCAGGATCAGTCTCGGGATCGATCGCCTGATAGCCGACCGCGTCGACGCCCTTGTCGACCTCGCCACCGTGCGCGTCGATGATCTGTTCGACCGGGTCGCCCTCTTCGAAATTGATTGCGGTTGCATCGCAGTGCTTTTCGGCCAGTTCCAGTCGACTCGGCTCGCGGTCGACGGTGTAGATCTCTGACGCGCCCTGGATCATGGCGCTGTAGGTGGCCATCAGACCGACCGGCCCGCCACCGTAGATCGCGATCGAGTCACCGGGCTCGAGGTTCGCCAGGCGGGTCCCGTGCCACCCGGTCGGGAAGATGTCCGCGAGCAGCGCAAACGCATCCTCGTGGGTGTCCCCCTCGGGCAGTTTGAGCGCGTTGAAGTCCGCATACGGGACGCGGAGTTTCTCTGCCTGTCCGCCCTTGTACGGCCCCATCGCGACGTACCCATACGCACCGCCAGCGAAGCCCGGGTTCACGTTCGTACAGAAGCCCGTGTACCCCTTCTCACAGTTTTGACAGAATCCGCAGGCGACGTTGAACGGCAAGACGACCCGGTCGCCCTCTTCGAGTGTCGACACGGCGTCGCCAACCGCAGTGATGACACCCATGTTCTCGTGGCCGAAAACGATACCCGGTTCTGCGGCCGTTCGCCCCTCGTACATGTGCAGGTCCGAGCCACAGATGCAGGAGGTGGTGATATCGACGATGATGTCGTTTTCGTGTTTGATTTCCGGTTCCTCGACTTCTTCGACCGAAACTTCGTGTGGCCCCTGATAGACCACGGCGTTCATTGACATTTGGTATCGACCCACGGAATCCACCACCATTTCGCTGGTAAACCTAGCTGTGAAGGGCGCACAGTCGGTTGTGAATATTTAGTGTCGAAGTGGTTCGAGGCTATGAGGTTCAACGGATCCAATGGGTCCTCAGCCACCGGAGGGGCCGGCCCAGCCCACCGCTACCGTGATCGAAACGACGTACAGACTGGCGAGCGATTCCATCGCCGAAAACCGCAACGATCCGAGAGGGACAACGGAGATGCTCGAGGCGTTGGGAACGTATCGAGTGACTCCCCCCAATGCCGAGATCACCTGAGCGTGAGTACCGCGTTGCGCCCCGCCCCGGTCACTTGAACCGGAAGGTCTCGAGGTTCTTCGGCGCGAACGTCCGCATGTTGAACTCGTGGTAGAGCGCCGAGGAGAGATCCTGGGTCGAGCGTTCGTCGCCGTGCACACACAGCACCTTCTCGGGACGGGGGTTCATCGTGCGCACGAAGTTCTCGAGGCCAGCTCGGTCCGCGTGACCGGAGAAGCCATCGACAGTCTCGACGTTCATATTGAGCGAGAGCGTCCCGCGGCCACCGCCGTTTCCGTTTCGGCCCATGGCACCAACCTCGCTCGTCGGGATTTCGTCCCAGCCGTTCTGGATACGCCGACCGAGGGTTCCCTGCGCCTGGTAGCCCACGAACACCAGCGTCGAATCCGGATCCGGGCCAATGTGGCTGAGCCAGGACATGATTGGGCCGCCAGTCACCATCCCCGAGGTCGACAGAATAATACAGGGGTCGCCGTCGGCGACGCGCTGTCTTTCGTCTTCGCCCTCGTCGATGTGGTTGAACTCCTCGGCGAGGAACGGGTTCTCGTCGTCGTGGAAGATTCGATCACGGAGGTCGTCCCGGAGATATTCGGGGTAAGTCGTGTGGATGGCTGTCGCCTCCCAGATCATGCCGTCGAGGTGGACTGGCATCTCGGGAATTTCGCCGTTGCGCATCGCCTGCTCGATGACGAGCATGATCTCCTGGGAGCGTCCGACGGCGAACGCCGGTATCAACACCTTGCCGCCGCGTTCGGCGGTCCGCTTGATAACCTCCTTGAGCTTTCGCTCGGAGTCCTCCTGATCGGTCTGGTAATCGTTGCGCCCGCCGTAGGTGGACTCGAGGACGAGGGTCTCAACGCGTGGGAAGTCGTTGGTCGCCCCGTTGAACAGCCGGGTGTCTTCGTAGTGGATGTCACCCGAGAATGCGACGTTGTAGAGGCCGTCACCGATGTGGAAGTGACTGACCGCGGAGCCGAGGATGTGGCCGGCGTTGTGAAAGGTGAGCTTGACGTCGGGGGCGATGTCGGTGACGTCGCCGTACTCCAGCGGGATGCAGTGTTTGATCGCCTCGCGCACCATCTCGCTCTCGTAGGGTGGCGCTCGACCCTCCTTGGCAGCGACGTCCAGGTAGTCGAGTGTCAACAGCCCCATCAGGTCACGCGTCGGCTCAGTGCAGTAGATCGGGCCGTCGTAGCCGTATTTGAACAGCAGCGGGATGAACGCCGAGTGGTCCAGGTGGGCGTGGGTGAGGACGACCGCGTCGATGGTCTGGGCACCGGCACCGAGCGCTTCGGGAACTTGTAGATAGGGGACCTCGCCCTCCGCCCCGGGTTTGTCCCCACAGTCGATGAGGATCCTCGTCTCCGGCGTCGAAAGGATAAACGCTGCACGACCGACCTCCCGACAGCACCCGAGGGTGGTGATCCGTACCCACTCGTCGTCGGACATCTCCTCGCGGTGGATCTGTCGGCCCACGCGCTCGAGGATGTCCCGTCGGTCGTCGCGTTCCTGTTTCAGGAAGTTGCGCACGTTCGAGACCGTCGAGGACTCGATCGGCGGCGTGCGGACGACCTCGGGCGTCCAGCCAACGGTTTTGGTGATCTCGCGAAGGGTCGAGCCGTGACGCCCGATCACCATGCCGGGCTTTTCGGCCTCGATGACGACCTCGCCGGTGTCGACGTGGAAGTCGAGGTCGGTGACCCCCGCCTCCTCGGGAATCACGCGCTCGATCTCCGAACGGGCCTTATTGGGTGGTGAGAGGACCCCAGGGTCGGGGCGCACCGTGATTCGCTTGCGAAGTTTGCTCGCGAGTTTGCGCACGAGGTCGCCCTGCTGGGCGAACTTCTTCGGGTCGCGCGTGTACAGGACCAGTTCGGGTCCTTCGTATTTCACCGAGGAGACCGAGATGTCGTTCGGAAGCTCGCTCGTGATCGTTGCTTTCAAATCGTCGAGTTGCTGCTCTACAGTACTCATATTCGCCGAAGGTAACTTGCGTGAACTCGTCGCCGGAAGTCCGGATCACCGCCCTGGGACCCTCGCCCCCATCGTTGGAGCGGTTGACGGTGCTGCACCGGAACCGTCACGCGAACAGGGCCGGCGTCGCGATTGCCAGGCGTCGTCTTTGGGTCTGGTGATCGGAGATATCGGGTCATCGTCGAGGTACTCGCTGCACCGATGGCCACGCTTCCAGGTCGGTTATCCTGGGTCCAACGGGAAGATTCCAGGGAGAACCCGCTTAGTCGAGGGTAATCCGTGCAGAGTATAAAAACCTTCTCAATGCATGGACACCGTTCCGAATGGCGAGGGGAGGTCGAACGCCGTTCGACCGCGTGCTGGGTGCACTCTCGAGGCGCAAACGGGCCAACGGCGTCCGACGTTGCGTTCGTCCGCGGGCATAACACCCAGGGCCCCCCAGCGGGTAGTTCTGACCATGGACCTACAGCTGACACCGAAGCGGGTACGTGCGGAGCGAGACTGGGCTGCCGATCGCGCCGACCGCATCGTCCCCCTGATCAACGACGTGCGTGAGGAGTTGGGCGATATCTTCGACACCGAGGTGGCCACCGTCACCGAATCACAGTATCGACGGGCCGTCGATGACGTCTTCGCCGACGGAGACCTCGCGGTCAACGTGGCTGCGATGGTTGCACTGCTCCGCGGACTCGACGTCGAGGGCGATTACCCCGGATTTGTCGTCGACGAAATTCTGGGGCGAGAGCTCGCGGCCACGATTGCGGGCACCCAGCCCCTTCGGACGCTCGGCGAGGCAACCTTCCACTACGCAGATGTTCACCGCCACGGACCGGCCACCGAAAACGCCGGCGTCGACGACCTCGAGGCGGCGCTGGCGGCTGGGTTTCAGGAGCGGCTGCCGGGGTGGCCCTGGACCGAGCGAGCGAGCCCGTTCGCCGTCGAACCGGCCGGCGATACGCCGTGATGCCACCCCGATCGAAAAGCGACCAAAGGCGGCCTTTGGGCAGCGCTCAGGGCTCTTCGGGTGCAGGTGCCTGACTGGCCTCAAACTCCTCGCCCGGGAAGAGGGCACCGACTGCCTCGTCACGGAGGGGCTGCAGGATAGCCTCGCCCTCGCCGTCCAACAGGACGATTCCCATCTCCGAGACCGTCCCCTCGAGGGTGAGCCCCTCGACGTCCTCGCTGTAGGTCTGGAACTCGGTGACGGCAGCCGCGTTGAGTTCGGCCTGTCGCTCCTGGAAGATTTGCTGGGCCTCCATCTGATCGAGTTCTTCCGCCTCGATCTCTTCGACCAGTTCCGTCTCGAGTTCCGCTAACTCGGCCTGGGCCTCCTCGTCCAGTTGGACGAATCCGGTGATCCCATCGGCCGGGTCGATCTCCGGTTCGATGTCGGGGTCGGTATCAGATTCGTTCCCCGCGCCGTCGTCGGTCTCGTTGCCTGCGCCGTCATCGCCGAAGGCGTCCATGCAGCCAGCGAGCGAGGCCGCACCGACCACGCCGCTCGTCTGGAGGATCTGTCGTCGATTGAAGCGAGCGTCCATGTCGGTTATATCGGAGGACCCTTCGTTCATAAGGCTTGGTTCTCCGAGCGGGCCGATCGTCGTGCGAACGCATCGCGGGCGGCGGGAGTGACGGACGATTCGCGCAGGGATTCGTTGTTTGAGACGGATTAGTGTCGTCTCTTACCGGTGAGTGCCAGCCCGGGTTCGGTACTCACCGGTAAACAGTGACACTAAACCGTATGAGAGGGGGTTCTCGGTGCAGACGTTGGGCGAGCCTCCGGCCGGCAATCCGTACGACACGCGAGGTCGGAACGATCCGAGTCGAGGCACTCGATATCTAACCCCTCGAGATCAGGAACCGGTCGATGTGGGGCTCGTGTTCGCGTCATCCACGTCCCCACTACCGACGTCCTGATCATCGTCTTCGTCGACAAACTCGTCGGCCGTCTCCGCTAAGGTTTCGACCCGTTCTTCCTGTTCACTGGTGTCCATCTCGAGGATCTGGCGTCGAACGACCAGGACCGGTGTCACGCTCCGTTTGGCGAGCATCGAGGAGGGATCCCCGAAAATGCGATCCCTGATCGACGGTTCACTCTCGCCGACGACAACGAGGCCGTGGCTCCCGGCAACGTCGACGATTGCCTCGGACGGGGAGGCGTGCGTCTGGACCTCCTGTGTGATGCGGTCGGCACCGATCCCCTCGTCGACGAGGATCGAGGCAGCCTCCGTGAGGACCTCGACGGGACCTTCCTCCTCAACCTCGTCCGGTCGAACGTGAAAGAGGGTGATCGACGCCTCAGTATCGGCCGCAATCGATCCAACCAGTTTGGCGATGTGCTTGACGTTGATGTCACCACGAAGCGGCATCAGAATGGAGTCGAGTCTGGGTGCCGGATTGTTGAGCACGATCGCGTCACACTCGAGTTCGACGGCGATCCGCTCGAATGTTTTCAACGGTTCGCGCGTAAAGACGAGGCGGGTCGCGACGGTGCCACCGGCGGCCTCGAACGCGTCGGCGAGGGCGTCGAGTTCCTCCTGAGCCCGTGACTCGAACTGCATTCGGGCCTGTCCCGGGGCCGTCTGTTCGGGCACCTCGTGGTAGCCGAGCAGGACGACTGGGACTGAGGCCAGCGTCCGGACGAGGGAATCGGCGACGCCCTCACCTGCTAATACGTCGACTGGCACGAGCACCCGGTGGCGAAGTTCACTCATCGGTATCCTCCCGCTTGAGCCGTATCGCTCGAGCATAATAGGCGTACCACCCGAGTGCCCCGATCATGACCGCGACGCCGATAATCCGGGAGAGCGGTTGCATGAACGCGATGAGACCGAAACTCGAGACTGCGCCCACGACTGGCACGAGGGGATAGCCGGGCGTCGTAAAATCCGGCTGGTACCACGATGGATCGCGTCGGCGGATCTCCACCAGGGTGACACAGATCAGGCCGTACATGATGAGATGGAGAAACGACGCCACCTCGGCGAGCAGTTCGGTTTGCCCGGTTCCAACGAGCACGATGACGGGTCCCCCCACGAGCGCGAGGGCCACGTGGGGTGTCCCGTACCGGAGATTGACTTTGCTCGCTCCGGGTGGCACGATCAGGTCGCGACTGATCGCGTACAGGGCCCGCGAGGCCGAGAGAATCGAGGCGTTCGCGCTCGAGAGCGTCGCGAGCAGGCCGGCGAACAGGATGATGATCGCGCCCGGAACGCCGAAGAATTCCCGGGCGACCTCGACGATGGCGACCTCGCCTGCCTCCTCGAGCGCCTGGCTTCCCAGCGCACTGGTGGCGACGAACATCGTGAGGACGTAAAAGACGGCGACGATGACGACCGAGCCGATCATCGCGAGCGGGAGATTTCGCCCGGGGTCGGTGATTTCCCCGGCCACCGTCGCGACCTGTGCGAAGCCGAGGTAGGAGGTGAACACGAGTGCGGCCGTGGTGAAGATCGGGAGGTATCCCTCGGGGGTGAACTCCTCTGGAACGGTCTCAGTACCGAAGATGCCTGCCGCGTCGAGCAGTCCGTAAGAGAGAAAGACGCTGAGCAACACCATCAGGATCCCGACCACCACGTTCTGTATGGC
>LFFM01000127.1_pt1 | contig 45873 bp, 50 predicted proteins | sample 643131 | NCBI WGS metagenome assembly LFFM01 (sample SAMN03777445, study PRJNA286221) | soda lake metagenome | biome: soda lake; feature: Kulunda steppe; material: water; isolation source: sample Tc-Br brine of Tanatar trona crystallizer | place: Russia: Kulunda steppe | collected 2011-07 | reverse complement strand
CCGGAGGAAGACGTGCTCGCTCGCTTCGCTCGCTGTGCGCGACTTCCAGGGTTCAAATCGCGGTCGGCGTCGTTTCTTCGGCTCCTCACTCCGTTCGTCGCCTCAGAATATGCCGCCTCCCGGATTTGAACCGGGGACAGCTCGATCTTCAGTCGAGTGCTCTCCCAGTCTGAGCTAAGGCGGCTCGCAGTTTACTCGACACGCAGACTATCAAAAAGGGTTTCGAAAGCCGGCGACGTGGTCGTCGCGATGCCGCAAGGAGGGGACGGATCGGCACCACGAATGCCGGAGCCGTCGTCCAGCCCATCGATCGGGTAGGCTCCCCGATCGCTTAGCAACGACCGCACACACTGCTCCGGTGTCCGTCGGCCGTGATAGGGGACGAAGCCGCGTCGTCCCGGGAAGGACTGAAGCGAGGATTTATCAAAACCGGGGGTGCTCTATCCAGTGTGTACTGGCCTGTCTCAGATCCGTGCCGTGTAGGAAGCCTCGCCGTCAGGAGGGGCCGTCCCGCTGGTGCCTCTGAGAAAAGACAGGGGCGTGCGGACCGCCGGGGTCACGAAGGACAGCCATGAGTCCGCCGTCGGATCGAGGAGGGGACGATGAGGGACCGACACCGCTGTTCGGCTACGGGAGCCTCATCCTCCCGACGAGCCTCGTCTCCCGGTTCGTGAACGTCAGCCCCACGATCGACGAGGTGTACGATGGGGTGACCGACGGGACTATCAGACCGGACGCCGTGGAAAAATGGGAGAATCGACGGGATCGGATACGGTATCTCCCGGCCAAAATTCGGGGTTTCCGCCGGTATTACTCCCTCGAATCGAGACGGGGCGGAGCGATGCTGGAGGCCGTCAGGACGGACGATCCGGACGACTGGATCAACGGGATGCTCGTGTTCGGGTTGACGCCTGAGGAGCGAGAACGGATCGCCCGGACGGAGGAGGGGTACGACTGTTCGGAGGTTCGCGACCCCGAGTTGAGCTACTACGTCGACCCGGAACGGATCGGACCCTACGATGTCGGTGCCGTCGACGTGATCGAGTTGTTCTCGAGCACGCATCGCCCCGATCCGAAGACGGTCGTCCGCCCCCGAAACGACGTGTATCACGACCGAATCGTCATGGGGATCATGATGATCGGGGAGATATACGGCTCCGAAGTGGCCACGGAGTTCTACGACGATTTCCGTGAAACGACCTACGAGATCGCATACGACGACGCGAGCCGATTCAACACGGTGAAGGAAAACGACCATCTCAAAGGTGAGACGCGTGACGAACCCAACCCTGATCGCTAAGACGATCTCCGACTTCGACAGCCACTGCTTCGACTCGGGGGACAAATTCCGGTACGCTGTCATCGTCCCCGAGCCGACGCTTTCGGCGCTTGAAAACACCGCCGAGTACGAGTACGTCCGGGTCGCCCCCCAGGGAGAGGACGGCGAGGGGACGCTGGCGCAGATCGTCTCGTTCAGCGACTCCCACGATGCAGCCGTGTACTCGTCAGACGACGGGGTTTCATACGCGTGCATCCGGACGGAGCTACAGAGAGAGATCGGCCTCGAACCGGATACGGAGCGCAACGACGACAACATGTACGTCACCCTTCGTGAGTGTGACACGACGACGTTGGACGGCCTCGGCGTCCACCGGGTCTCAGCCTGGGAACAACAGGAACGAGACATCACGACGGAGGGGTTGGCAGGCTACATCACGGCCGACGACATGGACAGCGTCGACGAGTTACAGAGCGGGAATCCCTGTGAGATCGTCAACCCCGAAACCGGATCGCGGATCCAGTTGCCGATACGGACCTACAACCACAAGAGCCGAAAGCGAAACACGATCAGACTCGACGGCATCACGCGAAACCTCCTCAGGATACAGTCGAAGGACGAAGGCAACGGGGACGGCGATAGCGTCCGGTTGCGGGTGCTCGACGACGCCGAAACCGAGTCGCGGATCACCGAACGGCTCTCGGATTGGATCGGCCGTCGGTTCGTCGATTATAGCGTCTCGAACTTCCGGGTCCTCCCCGGCTACGACCGCGACGAGGGGCGAAACGTGATACGGATGAACCGCGACGCCATGAAAGGACTGGGGATCGACGAAAACGACCGGGTGTTGTTGAGTTGGTTCGACAGCGAACAAAAGCGTCGAACCGTCCGGTGTCAGTCCGGATGGAAGGAGGACACGGAGTTAGAGCCGGAAACGACGTCGGAGAGTTCCTACGGCGAGGACGAGTCGCTATCGGTCCGCGTCCCGAGCACGGAGCGAGACGAGTTGAACATCAGTATCGGCGACAGCATCCGGATCCGACGGGACATGCGGTATCAGGCCGGCAAACAGGTGTCGTTGTCCGCGTTCGGTATTCTCGGCGTGATCGTTGGGACGAACCAGCTGATAAATATGCTGTTCGACGAACTCGACGCACTGTACGTGCTGATTTCGGTGCTTTCGGTCGTCGTGTTGTCGATCGTGACCGTCTGGCTCATTATGAGCCCCGTCCGGCAGAAGTGTCGAACGCCGGGATAAAACGGCGCTGCGTAGCCGCACGGTCCGCCCGAGCGTCCCGGGTCGCTCGTCACCTGCGTTCCCCGAAAAACCGCATGGGTGCGGGGACCGTCCAGACCGTGTCGGGCCACCAGCAACCGCTTGCTGATCGATAGAGCGGCTATCAACCATGCATAGAACACCCGCTTTTCGAGGCCTCAAGGAGACAGCCCAGTGTCGGAGGATCTCTAACCGCTCGGTCCGCGAACCGGGAAACAAACGTCCCTCGACGACCGCCGGCACGAACTCGCACCAGCTATCCCCCGGTCGCACGACTACCGGCCCAAGCAGTTGATCCAGTGGTGCAAAGCAAATGAGATAGCCGATCCCAACGAGTTCTCGGGCCGAAACATCCACCGCTTCGTAATGCAACGTGCGTATTCGGTACGTACCCAAGCTACCTCTCAGTCAGCTGTTAGAAACCGGCCAAAGCAAAGCGGCTACATACAGCGGTCGAGCGCTGTCCCGTTGGTGGGCAATACGGGGGTCGTCGGGGGCGGTATAAGGAGGTGCAAGACCGGTGGCGGACGGATTCACAGCGGGCTGGACGCACCCCTAGATTCCGGGAGCGGTCGTCGCGGCGATCGTCGTCCACCGTCACCGCCCCGGTCATTCTGACCGCACCGATCAAGCGATTTACGCACGAGGGGTATGGATGCACGAAACTGTCCGCCGCTTATAAATTGGTTATACGAATAAGCGACAGAGCAATACGGTCACTGGTATGCTAATTAGAGGCATGACGCAGGCACACACCGACGGTGACCGAGTCAACGCCGTTGTATCACGTATCTCCCTTGTCGCTAGAACTGGCACGGCACGCGACGCCAGTCGGTGCAACGGTGTTCGGACGGCGCTTTTCGACCGTTGCGCTGAATCGCTCCAGGGGTTCGATAATGACGAGTAATCGCCATCCGAACCACCCGGACATCGACCAGTCGGAACGCACAATCCCGAGAAATCTCCGTCAGACAGGCGACGCAGACGTCGACCTCCTGATCTCGACCAGAGTACGACAGTCGCCGTTCTGGCACCTCTCCGTCGAGGCGGGGTGTCGGCAGGCGACAATCTACAATCACATGTTCCACCCGCGGTCGTACATCGACCCCGACGAGGGTGGGTTGGACGCCGAGTACGACATGCTGGTCAACGAAGTGACGCTGATGGACGTCGCGGTCGAGCGCCAGATCCGTGTCACGGGGCCCGATGCCGAGGCGTTCGTCAACCACGTCATCACCCGGGACGCGACCGAAATCGAGTCGATGCGTGGGAAGTACGCCATCTGCTGTAACGAAGACGGCGGTATCCTCAACGACTTCGTCCTGTTGCGGCTCGCCGACGACGAGTTCTGGTTCTCTATCGCGGACGCCGACCTGAAACAGTGGCTGCAAGGAGTCGCGGTCCACGCCGATTTCGATGTCGACATCGACGAGATCGACATCGCTCCGATGCAAGTCCAGGGCCCGAAGTCGCCTGCCGTTATGGAGTCACTCCTCGGGGACGTGATCGAAGACATCCCGTACTACGGGCTGATGGAATCCACAGTCAACGACATCCCGGTGCTGGTGAGTCAGACCGGCTTCTCCGGTGAGGCAGGATTCGAAATATACGTCCGCGAGGCGACGAAGAACGCCGAAGCGGTGTGGAACCCGGTACTCGAAGCGGTCGAATCCTACGGCGGCGCCGTGACGGGGATCTCCCATCAACGACGTATCGCTGCCGGAATTATGTCGCTCGGACAGGACATGGACGACGAGACGTCGCCGTTTCAGGTCAACCTCGGCTATCAGGTTCCCGATGATAAAGACGCGGACTACATCGGCAAAGCTGAACTGGAACGCCAGAAGAAAGCCATCGAGAGCGGCACGTTCCCGTTCACGCACAAACTGGTCGGCCTCAAGATGGTCGGCGAACCGATCAAGGACTACGCCCCCGACTTCTGGATCATCTCGGATCCGGAGACCGGCGACGAATGTGGGTATCTGACGTCAGCGTGGTGGAACCCGGAGCTCGGGACCAATATCGGCCTCGGGTTCGTGCCGGCGGAGAAACTGCGGGCCGAGACCGACGTTCCGCTCGACGATTCGATATACGACGCAGATCTCGACATCGAGTTCGAAGTCCACCTCCCGGACGAGTACGCCGAGGAGCCCGGTGAACCCGTATATGCGACAGTGGCGAAGGTTCCGTTCAAAGAGTCAGTCAATCCCAGCGCCCGTGAACAGGCCAAGATTCACGCCAGGGACGATATGAACGACTCGGGGTCGTAGTTCCCGGGGGATCGAGAGTAGCTCTCCGGGAGCTTCGAGAGTGGCCGATACCCATACCAGCGCCAGTCATCGCGTCGGTCGGCGCCCGGCGAATCGGTCACATTGAGGTTGGTCGCTCGGTATGGGTGAGCCCGCTGTTCGACAACTGTGGCGACGAGCGAGAAGATCCATCCGTACTGAACGTGCGCGTTGTGTCATTGCATGAGACATTCTGACAGCAATCTAGTCTGGAGATTCACTGCCTGCCGACAGAAGCAACCTGACGAAATCGATGCTCGAAGTAGAAGACAAGCCGCAGAGTTGCTCTACGGTGTAATTCGATCGTCAAGAGTCGCACAGACGCTGGATGGGTCCGGGCGGAGTCGAACCACCGATCTCGTCCTTGTAAGGGACGCGTCATAACCACTAGACCACGGACCCGACGTTCCCAGGGAGCCACCCGGGGCGGATAACGCTTACTTTTCGGACGGAACGCTTAGGCGTGTCCGTCGCCTCACATTGGAACGATGAACGCCCAGTGGAGCACCTACGCGGTAGTCGGCCTCGCGGTGCTCATCGGAGCAGGGCTGTTGGTGTTCTCCACAGGTGTCCTCGGAGTCGTATTCGGCGACGGATACGAGCCCGCGGAGCCCGACGATGCGGGCGGCGACTACGAGCACACGACGGTCACCGTCGTCGACGCCGAGACGGGGACTGAGCTCGGCTCCGTCTCGGCGGCGATCGCCGACACGTTCTCGAAGCGGTATCTCGGCCTGAGCGACACCGAGGACCTGCCAGACGATCGGGGAATGTTGTTCGTCCACGACAGCCCCGGCGAGTACACGTACGTGATGCGTGAGATGTCGTTCGGCATCGATATCGTCTACATCGACGCCGAGGGAACGATCACGACGATCCACGAGGCGCCCGAGCCCGGCCCCGGCGAGGACGGCAGCGCACAGGAGTATCCCGGGACGGGGCAGTACGTTCTCGAGGTGAACAAAGGCTGGATGGCCGACCGGGGCGTCGAAGTCGGGGACGAGGTCCGGTTCGAACTGTAGGCGGTCGCGGTCGGCCCGCCGAGCTACCCGTAGGCCAAGCGTTATGCCCGACGAACGCCGGTTATAGACAATGGCGGACATCGCGTGGGACGAGGACGATCCCTTCGAGGAGCAACGCGAGAACGCCGAGGACCCCATGCGACGGCTCTTCACCGAGTACGGCGGCCCGCGGCGGTTCCAGTTCGCGGTCGGCGTACTCGCGAGCGTCGTCGCGAGACTGCTCGATCTGTTGCCGCCCGTCCTCCTCGGGTTGGCGATCGACGCCGTCTTCCGCGACGACAAGGCGTTCGCGCTGTGGCTGTTGCCGGAGACGTGGGCGCCCGCGACACAGGACGAGCAACTCATCCTGGTCGTCGGCCTCATCGCCGGGGCGTTCATGTTCGGGGCCGTGTTTCACTGGGTCCGAAACTGGGGGTTCAACGCCTTCGCCCAACACATCCAACACTCGATCCGGACCGACACCTACGATACGATGCAGCGGCTCAACATGGGGTTTTTCGCCGACAAGCAGACCGGTGAGCTGATGAGCATCCTCTCGAACGACGTCAACCGGCTCGAACGCTTCCTCAACGACGGCCTCAATTCGACGTTCCGGCTCGCGGTAATGGTCCTCGGCATCGCCGGCATCCTCTTTTGGCTCAACTGGCAGCTCGCGCTCATCGCCTTGATCCCGGTGCCGCTTATCGCGTTGTTCACGTACAAGTTCATCCAGATCATCCAGCCGAAGTACGCCGAGGTGCGCTCGACGGTCGGCAACGTCAACTCCCGGCTGGAGAACAACCTCGGCGGCATCCAGGTCATCAAATCCGCCAACACCGAGCGCTACGAGTCCGACCGCGTCGAGGACGTCTCCGGCGACTACTTCGACGCGAACTGGGACGCCATCGAGACGCGGATCAAGTTCTTCCCCGGGCTGCGCGTCATCGCCGGTATCGGGTTCGTCCTCACGTTCCTCATCGGCGGGATCTGGGTGCTGTCGACGGAGACGACCGGCGCGGCCCCGGGGCCGTTGACCGAGCCGCTGTTTACCGGGGAGTTCGTCACGTTCATCCTCCTGACCCAGCGGTTCATCTGGCCCATGGCGCAGTTCGGACAGATTATCAACATGTACCAGCGGGCCTACGCCTCCGCCGAGCGCATCTTCGGGCTCATGGACGAACCGGACCGCCTCGAAGTCTCCGGCGACGCCGAACCGCTCTCCGTTACTGAGGGCCGCGTCGAGTACGACTCCGTCACGTTCGGCTACGACGAGGAGCCGATCGTCGAAGACATCGACTTTGAGGTCGAGGGCGGTGAGACGCTCGCGTTGGTCGGCCCCACCGGGGCCGGGAAGTCGACGATACTCAAGCTCCTCCTCCGACTCTACGACGTCGATTCGGGCGCGATTCGGATCGACGGGACCGACATCCGCGACGTCACGCTGCCCTCGTTACGCCAACACGTCGGTTACGTCGGCCAGGACACGTTCCTCTTTTATGGGACCGTCGGGGAGAACATCGCTTACGGAGCCTTCGAGGCCGACGAGGAGGGAATCGTCGAAGCCGCAAAGGCCGCGGAGGCCCACGAATTCATCACGAACCTCCCCGACGGCTACGACACGATGGTCGGCGAACGCGGCGTCAAACTCTCGGGGGGGCAACGGCAGCGCGTCTCCATCGCTCGCGCGATCCTCAAAGACCCCGACATCCTCGTTCTCGATGAGGCCACGAGCGACGTCGACACCGAGACCGAGATGTTGATCCAGCGCAGCCTCGATCGGCTCACAGCCGATCGGACAACGTTCTCAATCGCACACCGTCTCTCGACGATCAAGGACGCCGATACGATCGCCGTCCTCGAGGACGGCCGGATCGTCGAACGGGGAACACACCGGGAGCTGCTCGAGGACGACGGGCTGTACGCGCATCTGTGGGGCGTTCAGGCCGGCGAGATCGACGAACTCCCCGAGGAGTTCATCCGACGGGCGGCGAAGCGGCAGGCCCGAACCGACGCCGACGACGACTGACGGCGGTTCATCGCCAGCCGATCGGCCGTTTCAAGGCCTCCGAATCCGTATTAGTGGTATGCTACGGCTCGCGGTCGCGACGAACGCCGAGACGCTCGAGCGAATCCGCAGTCCCCTTTCGGAACGGGGGATCGAGGCGACCTACGTCCCCACGACCGGGCGGGCACAGCCACTCTCGGAGCCCTTCACCGACGGGTCGTTCGACGTGGGCTTCGTCTACCCCTCGCGGATGATGGAGGGCGGTGTCGCCGACGCTCTGCTCGGCGTTCCCTGGGTCAACGACCGGGAAGCGGTCCTCCGGAGCCGGAACAAGGCCGAAACGCTGGCAAGACTCGACCGCGCAGGAGTGCCGACCCCCGAGAGCGTCCACGTTTCGAACCCGGCCGACGAGTCGGCGCTCCGGGCCGCCTTCGAACGGCTCGACGCACCCGTCGTCATCAAACCGAACTCGACGACACGCGGGGTGGGAGTCGCCAAAGCGGCCGACCTGGACTCGTTTCTGGGGATCTGTGATTACCTCTCGTTGATCCACGACTACCGGGCGGCGGGCGACAAGTCGTTTCTCGTCCAGGAGTTCCTCCCCGGGGCACGGGATTTCCGGGCGATGGTCATCGACGGCGAGTTCGCGGGGGCCGTCGAACGGCGGCTGTCGGAGGCCGATCGGTCGGCCGGCCGCTGGAAACACAACGTCCACCGGGGGGCGACCGCGACGGCGGCCGACCTTCCGGAGGAACACCGGCGACTCGCCGAACGGACCGCCCGAGCGCTCGGTGTCGATTGGCTCGGCGTCGACCTGCTCGTCTCCGGCGACCGAGCCGTGGTGAACGAGACGAACGCCCGCCCGACGGTCGATTCGGCGACGAAGTACGAACCGGGATTTTACGACCGGCTCGCGGCGCTGTTCCGGCGAACAGCCGAAGCCTGAGTCGGCCGGGCAAGCCCAGTTGAATTTCCGTTCAAACGTATCACTCACCGGACCGGTTATAAAACGTAGTCGTCGAACGGGTTCAAAAGGGTTCTCTTAGCCGCTGTCTCGACCTCGTCCGCCGGCGCTTTCAAGCGGGTTCGATCGGAGCATTTAATTGAATGTCTACTCAACCTTTACCTGATGTCACGAGCAACGGATCGGCTTCGTCGGTACCTCGATGACGAACTCGGCGAGTGCCGCCCCGAAGACGTCGACCAGCGGCTTGAGGAACTCGGCACGCTCGAGCGGGCGATCGGCGCCGAACGGACCGAGGCCGAACTCGACGTTCTCTCGGCGCTGGCAAACGAGACCCGATACACGCTCGTCCGCGTCCTCGCCGCCGCGGGCGGGGAACTCTGCGTCTGTGAACTGAACGCCGTCGTCGACGTGACCGAGAGCGGGCTCAGCCACGCGCTCTCGGGGCTCGTCGACGCGGGCCTCGTCGAAGGCCGCAAGGACGGCCGCTGGAGGAAATACCGGGCGACGAACCGCGCGATCGCGCTCGTCACCGTCCTCGAAGGGAGCGTGAGTGGTGGTGAGTGACGCCGAGCACGAACACGGTCCCGACTGCGGTTGTGAGGCCTGTGGCGACCCGCGGTCGATGGATTTCCTCGATAAGTACCTCACCGTCTGGATCTTCATCGCGATGGGGATCGGCGTCGGTCTCGGATACGTCGCGCCATCGATCGTCGACCCGATTCAGGAGTACTACCTCGTCGAACTCGGGTTGATCGCGATGATGTACCCGCCGCTGGCGAAAGTTAACTACCGCCAGTTGCCGCGCGTGTTCTCACAGTGGCGCGTCCTCTCGTTGAGCCTCATTCAAAACTGGCTCATCGGCCCGACGCTGATGTTCGCGCTCGCGGTGATCTTCTTCAGCGGAGCCGTCCCGTGGTTCCCGGCCCGCCCCGAATACTTCCTCGGACTTATTTTCATCGGGATGGCCCGCTGTATCGCGATGGTGCTCGTCTGGAACGACCTCGCCGACGGCTCCAGTGAGTACGCCGCCGGCCTCGTTGCGTTCAACAGCGTCTTCCAGATCCTCACCTACGGTGTGTACATCTGGTTTTTCGCGCTCTTTTTGCCGCCGATTCTAGGGCTCGACGCGATGGTCGCCGGAATCGGTGCCTTCGATATCACCGTTGAGCAGGTGTTCTGGGCGATCGCGATCTTCCTCGGGATTCCGTTTGCCGGCGGTATCGCGACCCGCCTCGGCGGCGTCCGCTCGAAGGGGGAGGAGTGGTACGAGGAGACGTTCATCCCGAGGATCAGCCCGCTCACGCTGTTCGCGCTGCTTTTCACCGTCATCGTGATGTTCGCCACCCAAGGCGACAACATCCTCGCCCGGCCGACCGACGTCCTGTGGCTCGCCGTCCCGCTGACGATCTACTTCGTCGTGATGTTCCTCGTCAGCTTCGGGATGGGTCGCGGGATCGGTGCCGATTACTCGACGACGACGGCGATCGGCTTTACGGCCGCATCGAACAACTTCGAACTCGCGATCGCCGTCGCGGTCGCCGTCTTCGGCGTCGGCTCCGGTGTCGCCTTCGCCACCGTCATCGGCCCGTTGATCGAAGTCCCCGTCTTACTCGCGCTTGTGTACGTCGCCATCTACTTTCAGGAAAAGTTCGACTGGGGCGGCTACGAAACGGGGCAACTCGAGAGCACGAAACCGGCGGACGACGTTTCGCCGTCGAAAGCAAACGACTAACTACCGATGGCATTCGAATCGCTCCTGCTCCCGACGGACGGCAACGACCCGGCCGAGCAAGCCGCTCGCCGTGGGTTCGATCCCGCGGAGGAGTTCGGTGCCTCGGTTCACGTTCTTTCGGTCGCCGACAGCAGCATTGCGACCGGAGCCGGCTACTCGGGGGACTCCCCGTCGACCCGCGCGCGCCTCCGTGAACGGGCCGAAGACAGGGCTGGGCCCCTTCGCGACGCCGCGACCGAACGGGGACCCGATGCGACCGCGGCGGTACGCGAGGGCATTCCAGCGGGGGAGACCGTCGACCGTGCCGGCGAACGCGGCCTCGGCGCCGTTCCCGTCGGGACCTCCGGCCGCGGCGGTGCCGCGCGGACGATCGTCGGGAGCGTCGCCGACAGGGTTGTCCGAACCGCACCGGCCCCGGTGGTGACAGTTCGTTCCGGGGAGGAGTCCGTGGCAATCTCCGAGGAACGCCAGGACGGCAGCGAGTGACGAACCCGATCCCTCCCGGCGTTATGCATCCACCGCACCGGTCGACCGCAACATCTCGACCGCGTTCGCCGGGAGTGAGCGCGATCGACGCCGTCCCGGCGATCGCGTCGGGAGCCCAACCGCTGGAACACGGCCGGCTGACCACATCCACGACGGGACGATCGAAGCGATAGACAGGCGGAGTCGGACCCCACCCGACCGAGCCCCATGCGATGTCGCATCCGCTAGCCTTCGGTTGTGTGGGCACGTTTGCGAGCGGGCCGTCCGGCGGACCTAGCGGCGTACGCTGGGCCTGTCGAAGTTCGTTTCTGAGATACAGGAGGGGATACGGAGTCGTCTCTCGTTTGTCAGGACAGATCGATGTTCGCGGAGCTGCCGGTCCGGTCGAGCGTGATCTCGAGGACGCCGTTGTTGAACGACGCCGACGCGGAGTGTTCGTCGACGCGGGCCGGGAGTTCGATCCGCTCCTCGTACTCGCTGGTCCCCGTCGAGGCGGAGATGGTGACGTGTCGGCCATCGCATTTGATTCGGAGGGCGTCCTTGTCGACGCCCGGGAGGTCCGCGACGACGCGGATCTCGTCGTCGGTCTCGTACACGGAGACGTGTGCGTCGCCGCCGAAGCCGGCGTCGGCCGCGTCGAGGCCGCCGCCGGCCATCCCATCCATCATCCGTTCTATTTCGCTGAAGATATCGTCGAACGGGTCGTCGCGGTCATCGCGGCGCATACACGTGGGTACGTCGGATGTACTCAAAAGCCTTCGGTCGCCGTCGGATATTGAGCCGGACGAAGCCTACAGATCCATTCCCATCGTCTCGTTCGTCCGGCGGATCGACTCGGCGGCGTCGGCCGTCCCGAGGGTCGCTCTGATCGCGTCGACGTTCTCGGGGACGACGTCCGACTCCTGGTGGATCGCCTGAAACAGGTACAGATCCGACCCCTCCATCGAGACGGACTTCGACCAGATGCAGTTCTCCCAGATGTCGCCCCGCGGTCGGCCGCGATCCATCGCGAACTCCTTGAGCGCCCCCGCACCGTCGATGCCGGAGTCTGCCGGGATCATGAACGTCCGACTCTGTTCGCCGAGCAGGTCCCGGACCTCCTCGGCGGCGGGCGTCGACCCGAGTGTCACGTTCACCGAGTGGGTGTGCATGAGCGTCGCAGGCACTTTCAGGCCGAGCGTGTCGATGCTCAGTTCCGGGAAGATCGTGTTCACGTCGGGGCCGTGGTGGGAGGGCAAGCCGACCGGGTTCGGAAGGATGTCGTTGATCGGTCCACGGTCCGTCTGGGAGGGGTCACCGCCCCGTCGCACCAGCGTCACTCGCGCCTTCTCGACGCCGTATTCCTCCTGAAGCGGAGCGAGGAGTCGCGAAAGCCCGGTCGTGTTACAGGAGACCACCCGGACGTGGTCGGCGTCGGCCGCGGCCCCGAAGTTCCCGCGGGCGTTGAACGAGACGTCGACCAGGTCGGCGTCCTCGCCGCCCTGATACAGGGCCGGGGTGTCGTGGGACTCGTATAGCGATTTGTTCTCCGCGCCGATCCCCGAGGGGGTGGCGTCGACGACGATGTCGGCCGCCGCAACCATCTCCGCGGCGGTTCCCGCGAGGTCGATCCCCGCGTCCGCGAACAGTTCGACGCGGTCCTCGATGGCCGCATACAGCGGATACCTGTTTTCGACGGCCAACTCCGCCTCGTGGTTGGGACGCGTCTTCGCGACCCCGACGAGTTCCATGTCGGGCTGAAGCGTCACGGCGTCCGCGACCCGTTTGCCGATGGTTCCGTAGCCGTTGACCGCGACCTGTATGCTCATACGTGTCGGTGGAGACGCCACGCGAATAACCGTTTCTCTCCCCGCTCGGTGCCCGGACCCGGCGACTCGGCGAGGGGAACGTCTTTGCAACCGCCGCCCGAAGCGAGCGATATGTCCGAACGCGACGCCATCGCTATCGACGATCCCGACGCGGTCGCGGCCGCCGCCACGACTGCGATCGAACAGTGTCTCGCGGTTTCGCCGGGTGAAACCTGCGTCGTCGTCACCGACGACAAACGCGAACCGATCGGCGAGGCGCTCTACGACGCTGCGCTGGCGGCCACCGACGACGCCGTGATCGTCCGGTATCCCCCGGGACCCCAACACGGTGCCGAACCGCCCGAACCCGTCGCCGCGGCGCTTCTCGAATCCGACTGTTTCCTCGCGCCGACGACGAAAAGCATCAGCCACACCCGCGCACGATCGAACGCGACAGAGGCGGGAGCCAGGGGATCGACGCTGCCGGGAATCACCGAGGAGGTGTTCACGGTCGGCCTCGACGCCGACTACGAGGCGATCGCCGCCGAGTGCGCGGCGATGCTCGACGCCGTCTCGGGAGGCGACGAGATCCGCGTCACCTCCCCGCAGGGGACGGACATCACCTTCGAGTTGGGTGATCGACCCTGGAACGAGGACACGGGGATCGTCCACGAGCCCGGATCGTTCTCCAACCTGCCCGCCGGCGAGGTGTTTATCAGCCCGGAGTCGGCGACCGGAACGTACGTAGTCGACGGGACCATCCGGCCGCACGGCCGCCTGGCCGACGGACAGACAGTCACCATCGAGGTCGAGGACGGGTATCTGACGGACATCTCCGACGACGTGATCCGCGCCGACGTCGAGGCGGCCGCCGAGGAGGTCGGTGACGCCGCGTACAACTTGGCCGAACTCGGGATCGGAACGAACCTCGGGGTAACGGAGCTCGTCGGCAGCGTCCTCTTAGACGAGAAGGCGGCCGGGACGGTCCACATCGCGTTCGGCGACGACGCCGGTATCGGTGGCGACACCGAGGCTCCGATCCACATGGACGGAATCCTCCGTGAGCCGACGGTGTTCGTCGACGGCGAGGCGATCGAACTCCCCGAACCAGGAGCGTAGCGCCCGCCCCGGAGCCGCGCGCTTATACGTCCGGACTGACAATATCGAACAATGAGTCAACAACGCGTCGCGGTTCGGTGTCCGTCGTGTTCGCCGGGCACGGAGACCGTCCACGAGGTGCTCAACCGGGGCGGCGGCGTCACCGTCAAATGCGGGGACTGTGGCCATGTCCACAAGACGACACTCGAGGAAGAAGCGACCGTCGACCGCCGGGTCATCGTCTCCCAGGACGGGGAGTCGATCGAGGCCCGGATCGACGTTCCGCCCGAGGAGCGACTGGTGGTCGGCGACGAGTTCCTGGTCGAGACCGACGAGGCGATACTGACCGCCCGAATCACGTCACTCGAAGGCCCCGACGACGCCCGAAAGGACGGAGCGGACGCGAGCGACGTTCGGACCATCTGGGCCCGCGCCGTCGGCAACGTCACGGTCAACCTGACGCTGCATCCGAAGGAGGGGACCCACGACGAGAGCCGGAGCGTCCGGATCCAGGTGCCGGGCGACGAGGAGTTCGTCATCGGTCGCACACACGAGTACGGCGGCGAGGAGTTCAGCGTCGAACGAATCCTCGTCCGCGAGGACGCGACCGACTACGAGCGGCAGGATTACGACTTCGAGGGGGACGGGGTCTTAGCGAAGGATATCAAACGGCTCTACGCCCGGGACGAGAACGCACAGGCCCGCGCGTGGTCCGGCTGGTAGGGACATGTTCCGGCGCGACCCGGCGGACGACGACGAGTTCGAGACAGCAAGAGAGCGGCTGGTCGATTCGCTCGTCGACGCCGGCCGGATCGAGCGTGAGGCGACGATCGACGCCCTCCGGGCCGTCCCCCGCCACGAGTTCGTCCCCGAACCGCGCCGCGAGAACGCCTACGCCGATCGGCCCCTCCCGATCGGCTCCGGGCAGACGATCTCCGCGCCGCACATGGTCGGAATCATGTGTGATCTGCTCGCCCCGAGCCGCGGCGATCGAATCCTGGAGATCGGCACCGGCTGTGGGTACCACGCCGCCGTAACTGCCGAAATAGTCGGCGCCGAGAACGTCTACAGCGTCGAGTACGTCGAACCGCTGGCCGACGACGCACGGCGGCGGCTCGACCGGCTCGGCTACGGCGACGTCGACGTCCGCGTCGGGGACGGCCGAAAGGGGTGGCCAGAACACGCGCCGTACGACGGCGCGTATCTCACCTGTGCCGCGCCCGAACTCCCCGACGCCGTCGTCTCACAGCTCCGCGTCGGCGGGCGGCTTCTCGCCCCTATCGGGACGACCCGCCAGACGCTCGTCGAGGCAGTACGGACCGAGGACGGCCTCGAACGCCGGACACACGGCAGCGTCCGGTTCGTCACGATGCAGGGCGACGGGGGATAGCGGCGACCGACGTTCCCGGCGCGCGATTCAAGAGGTTCCGGCACGGAGTCCGGGTATGGAACCCGCCGTACTCCGGGACGACATGGTCGATAGCCTCGAACACGAGGCAAAGGCCGTCGTCCGGTCGGAGCGGGTGAGCGTCGCCATGCGAACGGTGCCGCGCGAACCGTTCGTCGAGGACGATGCCGCCGCCTACGCCGACCGATCCTTCGAGCGGCTCGGAACCCGGGTCCTCTCGCCGAGCGCGGCCGGGCGGCTGTTCGAGGCGCTCGAGGTCCGGTCCGACGACAGCGTTCTGATCGTCGGCTCGGGCGTCGGCTACACCGCCGCGGTGCTCGCCGAACTCACCGACGAAGCCAACATCCACGCGATCGATATCGCCCGCCGGCTGGTGTACGACGCCCGATCGAACCTCTCGGCGGCCGGCTACCCCGGCGTGCTTGTCGATTGCCGCGACGGAGCGCGGGGGCTCGCCGAGTACGCCCCCTACGATCGAATCCTGCTCGAGGCCGCCGCCGTCGATCCGCCGCAGGCACTCCTCGACCAGTTGGCCCCTGAGGGCCGGTTGGTCATGCCGCTCGGCGGGGCGACACAGGATCTCGTCGCCATCGAGGGCGGCGACCGCGTCGACGAGTACGGCACCGTCGCCTTTTATCCGATGCTCGTCGACGGCGAGCAGGCCGACACGGTCGAGCGGAACCGGACCCATCGCGAGGACCGCGAACACGCCCGCCGAGCGGCCGAACGCCGGAAGGGGTGGGAGCAGTCCTGGATCGACTGGGACCGGGGCTGATCTACCCGGTTGGGGGATCAGTGGAAGCGCTGCTACCGGAACTATCTGGGCAAAGTGAACACGCCGCTCATCGCCGAGCGGCCTCGCCTGCGCTCAATCGGCCCCGCGCCCGGCGTCAAACAGTTCCACAACCTCGGTCAGGGTACTGACTTCGGCCGTCGGTTCGACGGTGAGTTCCCGGTCGGCGTTGTGTCCTCTTCGTAAAAAGACGGTGTCGAAGCCCGCACGCTGTCCCGCGACCACGTCGCTTTCGCTGTCGCCGACGTACAACGGGGTCGAACAGCCGAGATCAGCCGCTGCTGCCTCCGGATACACCGGTTCCGGCTTTTTCTCTTCGAGGCTGTCGAGCGTGGGTGCTCTGGCGCGAACCGTCCCGAACCGGTCCGCAAGTCCGTACGTCCGCAACACGAACTCGACGATTCGGGTCTGGTTGTTGCTGGCGATCCCCAACGGCGCATCGAGGTCTTCGAGGCGTTTCACGCCGTCGTATGGGGCTTTCCGCCCGGCCTCGATTTCCGAGCGTAATGCCGCCTCGATCCGGTCTTCGCGGTGGCTCCAAAGCCGACCGGGATCGAGGTCGTACCGACCGGCGACCGCACGGAGCTCCGCGGGCGTGACTCGGATCGTGATCGCGTCGATGTCAGCCGGGCGTGGGACCAAAACGCCCGCGTCAGCGAACGCGGCGGCGGCGGCCGAACGGAGCGTCGACATCGGCGACAGCGGGACGACAACGCCGTCGTGATCGAGAATCAGCCCGTCGTACGGTTCCGCTGTCATCGTCCGTCGTTCGGTCGGTGTCCGATTGAGCCTGTCGGTCGGGGAGCCCCGGGCGTTGGCAGAACCGATTAGTAGCGGCAATCCGTACCGGCCGTATGTCCAAGGTCGTGGACGTGAGCGGGGTAAACGAGGTCGTTCGGGACATCCGCTCGGGGCGGCCCCCGATGGAGGCGATGAAGCGAGAGCGAGTGCGGGAAGTCAAAGCTGAAATCGAGGACAGCGTGGCCTCCCGCCGGACCGCGTGGGAAGCGATCGGGCTCCCGACGCGGGCGGCCGAGGTCGCAAGCTACGGTGAGTTGGGGTTCACCGACGAGGCGATCGCTCAGTTGACGGACCTGAGCGAGGAGACGGTCGCGGAGTATCGACGACAGGTGGACGAGCGCTACGAGCAGGCGGCTCGGCTCGTCGCCCGAATCGAGTCGACCGAGGCGACGGGTGACCGCTGGAACTGCCGGTTCTGCGGCCGGGACACGCCACGCTCGGCGGCCGCCATCGAGTACGACGTCGAGGCCGACGCCGTCGAATATCGCTGTCAGGCCTGCGGGGAACGACAGCGCCGATGATCGCCGGTTGACGGGTCGACTCCGAGGAGTGGTCGGGTCACGGGTTCGTTGGGTTCGACCGCCAACCGGCATTCCGGCGGGGTCGCCGCCGATCGACAGTCGAACTGCCCCCGATCACTCCGCGACGACCAGCAATGCCGTGTTCTCCCGCTTGTCGGCGTACTCGTCGCCAGCCGGCGGCTTGATGTCGAACTCGACGGTTCCGTCGCGCTGGTTCGGGCGCAACTCGGGCGATAGCTCGAACTCGGCGACCCCCTCCTCGTCGGTCGTCGCCGTTTCGACGCCGTCGAGGCGTGCGGAGCCCGCACGGGCGATCACCGTCGCGTCAGAGACCGTCCGACCGTCGGGGTCGACGACGGCGACCTCGACGGTATGCTCGCCCGGCCCGACGACCTCCGGTTCCGGTTGGGTGTCCAACTCGGTGACTGCGAGCCCCGAGATCCCCGACAGCATGTTCATCATCACCGACAGGCTCGCGACGCCGACGACCAACGCGATGACGAGTCTGACCGGTAATCCCTCGATACCACGGGTATCCGCCCCGAACCGCTGTCTCCGTCGCATGGGCCGTCTGGCCCCATATCCGTATATAAACTCTCGTGTCGGATGCCCGCCCGCACTGTGTCGCCGTCTCCGCTATTCGATTCCGTGATATCTGAGATAGCCGTCGGTGATGAGCCTGGCATAGAAGGCTTCGAGGGCCTCCGCGTACGGGGGCGAAACGTCGAGCAGTTCCTCGGCGACCAGCCGTCGGGTTTCCGCGCGGGAGCCCGAACGCTCGTGGAACTCGAGAATTTGCTCGTCGAACCGGTGGAGTTCCCGTTTGGCGGTTTCAAAAACCTCGGCGGCGGCATCCGGCCAGACGCCGAAATGCGGGACACACACGTGCTCCGGATCCAGCGCTCGGAGCGTCTCGATGGCGTCGTCGACCGCCTCGACGTCGAAGTTCGGAAGCGTCGACGGGGGGACCCACCGATCGGCCCGTCCGAGATAGCCGCCGAGACACTCCGCGGCGTACAGGAGCCGGCGTTCGGGGTTCCAGACCGCACAGTGATCCGGGGAGTGCCCCGGCGCGTGGACGATCTCGAGTGAGTGGTCGCCGATATCGAGCGTCAACCCGGAGTCGGTGACCGTCGTCACGTTCCCCTCGGGAACGGGCCCTTGCTCGCCGATCGCCTCGAAGTACTCGCCCATCGCGGCGCGGCTGCTCTCGACGAGGCCGCTCGGATCGATCAGGTGTGGGGCGGTCAACTCGTGGATGTACACATCGAGGTCGGGCGCCGCGTCGACCAGCTCACACGCCGCCCCGGAGTGGTCGACGTGGACGTGCGACAACACGAGGTTCTCGAGCGATTCGGGGGCGACGCCACAGTCGGTCAGCCCCGCTAACAACGTCTCCGCACCCGATGGCGCACCCGAATCAACGAGGGTCGGCTCCTCGTCGTCGAACAGGTACGCCGCGTTGAATCCGGTATCGAACGTCTCCACGTCGATCCCGTGGACGCCCTCGGCGACTGGAAACGTGGTCATGTGGCGTTAACTCGCCCGGTTCGTTGAAAAGCGGTTCGGTGCCGACGATCGTAAGCTATCTCAGGCCGCACGGAGAGGTGTCCGCATGGAGAATCGCGCCGCGCTTCTCGTCTGTGTCGGGGGGTTCGCGGGCGCGCTGTCGCGTCACGGAGTCGCCGTCGTCCTCCCGGAGCCGTTCCCGTGGGGGACGCTCGCCGTCAACGTCGTCGGCGCGTTCGGACTCGGGCTCGTCGTCTACCGCACGACGCTCGGCGGGGCCGTCCCGGAGCGCGTTCGTCTCGTCGTCGCGACGGGGTTTCTCTCCTCGTTTACGACCTACAGCACGTTCGCCGGCGACACGCTCGCTCTCGATCCGAGGCTCGCGGCGCTCAACGTCGCCGCCAACTACGCGCTCGGGTTTTCCGCCGTCCTCCTCGCCCGGGAGGTGATCCGGTGGCGCTCGTGAGCGCGCTCGCGGTCGGGTTGGGCGGCGCTTTGGGCGCGTTCTCGCGGTACACCGTCGGGCGTGCGGTCGAGTACCGAGCCCTCGATACGGCGCTCGTCAACGTGGTCGGCAGTTTCGTTCTCGGTGTCGCGCTCGGACTCGAAGTCGGCGATACGGCATCGCTCGCGGTCGCGGTCGGGTTCTGCGGCGCGTTCACTACGTTCTCGTCGTTCGCCGTCGACACCGTCGGCCTCATGGAGGACGGTGAAACCGGTCGTGCGGCCCTGAACGCCGGCGGCACGCTCGTTGCGGCGCTCGTCGCCGTCGTGGTCGGAGTGGAAATCGGTGGAGTACTGTGAACGCTCTCGGATCGCACGGAGGCTTTTGAGTTCCGTGATGCGGGGGACGAAGGTTCCCGAACCGCATTCGTTCGACTCGCCTGTCTTGTCCGTTGCGGAACGCGTGGGGCGTACTATTTTATATAGTTATTGAACGGATACCGGCGATAGGTAGTAGATAACAATACGAGATACCACGGAAGAAGGGGTTATGGAATCAGGGAGAGACCCCAACGAGAAAACGGGTCAAGAAAACACACAGCGGCGTAATGTGCTGAGGGCGGTCGGGGCATTGGTCGTAGGGGGGGCGATCGGGTCCGGTTCGGTGTCCGCGAGGGGCCCGCCGAACGGCGGCGGCGGTCCGCCGGGTGACGAAAGGGGGCCGCCGGATGAGAGGGGACCGCCGGACGACGAAAGGGGACCGCCGGACGACGGATCCGGGGAGCGAACCATCGAATGGGACGAAAGGCGCGGGAGCGAACACGCGACGCAGGACTGTGAGGGCGATGTCGGGTACTGGAAGTGGATCCTGACACCGGGCGGCTCCGAGGAGTTCGAGTCCGTCGGAGAGCTCGAAGTCACCTTCGATGACGGATCGGACCAAACTGTACAGGGCTCACAGAAAGGACGGGGTGCGTATCAGTTCGACGTTCGAAAACCGGGTGGCGGGACGGTCGAGAGCGCCTCTGTCGACGTCGAGGGTGGGGGAGCGAACGCCTTGTTGACCATCAGCGACGGGGAGTGCGAGGACGGGGACGTCCTCTACTGGCAGGTCGATTTCGGAGCCGGTCCGGTCAAGGATCCGCCGGAGTACTGGCCCGACGACCTGATGGCGGCGCTCGGGAACTCCGAGGCGGGCGTTACCGATAATCCGTCGGTGAGAAGACAACGAAAGGATGGAGAGCTCGGTGATGTCGACATCACCGATAACGAGTTCAAATTCGACGACGAGGGGAACCCGACCGAGGCGATGGTCGAGTTCACGCTCCCGGATGGAGGCGGAACGCGCATGCTGCACATCTCGTCGTGGAGGCTGCCGGGAGAGTTCGACCAAGACGAGATAGACCAACAGGAACTCGAAGACTCCGAGGAAGGGGAGTTCGCGCTCGGGGAAACCCACTCACTGACGGTCGAGGTCCCGCAGGCATAACTGCGGTCCCTGGCAAACGGAGTCGCCCGGACGACGGCTGCTCGGGTCCGGAACGAGTCCCATCAGTCGGCGCTCACGCGCCGCATCTCGGCCTCGAAATCGCGGTCCGTCATCCCGTCGGCGGTCCGTTCGAGTTCGCATCGGAGCCGTTCGAACTCCGCCGTCAGTTCCGCGTAGGCGTCGTTGCCGTCGAGTTCGTAGGGATCTTTCTCGGTTTCGAGGGCCGCGCGTTTGGAGGCGAGCGAAAAGAGCTTCTGGAGTTTTTCGTCGTACTCGCGGCGCGTCACGAGCGATCCGACGACGGCTTCGATCTCCTCGCGGCAGATCGGTTTGACCAGGTACTCGTCGAACCCCATCTCGATGATATCGAAGTCGGGTTCGACCGCGGTCACGATCGACACCCGGCAGTCGTGCCCCTCCGCGCGGGCGGTTTCGAGCACCTCGTCGCCGGAGATTCGCGGCATCAACCGGTCGACGAGCGCCACGTCGATGCCCTGTCCCATGGCCTCGATCGCCTCCTGACCGCCGTAGGCGGTCCGGACCTCGTACTCGCCGCGGAGCCAGGCGGCGTACAGATCCGCGAGTTGACCGTCGTCGTCGGCGACGAGGACCGTTGGATTGCTGTCCGTCATACACTCCCCATACCGACCCCTACTGGGTCGCCACTAAACACTGTTCGGGGAGTTTGAACCGCCGAAACGGGCGTTATATTAAAATAGCCCGGGGACGCCGGAGTTTCCGGCGACAAACGGTGATCGGCGGGCGGGTTGGAGTCCGATCAGGCCGCGCGTCGCTCTTTCGCCTTCGGCCGGAGGTTTTTGTACCCGCACTTCCGGCAGCTGTCGGCGCGTTTCGGGTTCCGGGCGTTACAGCGCATACAGATCATCTTATCGAGGATGCGAGCCTCCGCTTTCTCGAAGCTGGCCATACGCGAACGGAATCGGCGCGAGCGGATAAAGCTAACCGTTCCGAGACGCTGTGGATCGTTTCCGCTCGCCGCGATAACGAACAGAGCCTTTAGTCTGGACCGTCTACGGCCGACAAATGGTGCTCGACGACTTGGGCAGTTCCCTCCGGGGAACGCTCGACAAGCTACAGGGCAAGACGACGCTCAGCGAGGCGGACGTCGAGGAGATCGTAAAGGAGATTCAGCGATCGCTGCTGTCGGCCGACGTCGACGTCGACCTCGTCATGGGCCTGTCGGATTCGATCCGCGGGCGCGCACTCGAAGAGGAGCCCCCCGCTGGAACGACCGCCAAGGACCACGTCCTCAAGATCGTCTACGAGGAGATGGTCGAGTTGGTGGGCGAATCGACCGACCTGCCGCTCGAGGAGCAGACGATCGTCCTCGCCGGCCTCCAGGGATCGGGGAAAACGACCACCGCCGCCAAGATGGCGTGGTGGTTCTCGAAGAAAGGGCTTCGCCCGGCCGTCATCCAGACCGACACGTTCCGGCCCGGCGCCTACGAGCAGGCAAAGGAGATGTGCGAGCGCGCCGAGGTCGACTTCTACGGGAACCCCGACAACGACGACCCGGTCGACATCGCCCGAGCGGGGCTCGAGGAGACCGCCGATGCCGACGTTCACATCGTCGATACGGCGGGGCGGCACGCTCTCGAGGAGGTTCTCATCGACGAACTCGAGCGGATCGAGTCGGTCGCCGATCCCGACCGAAACCTGCTCGTTCTCGACGCGGCGATCGGCCAGGGCGCGAAGGATCAGGCCGAGCGCTTCCACGACGCGGTCGGCATCGACGGCGTCGTCATCACGAAACTCGACGGGACGGCGAAAGGTGGCGGCGCCCTCGCGGCCGTCGACCAGACCGACTCCTCGATCGCCTTCCTCGGAACCGGCGAGGAGGTCAAAGACATCGAGCGCTTCGAGCCGTCGGGTTTCATCTCCCGGCTGCTGGGGATGGGCGACCTCAAACAGCTCTCCGAGCGCGTCGAGCGCGCGATGGCCGAAACCCAAGAGGAGGAGGATTGGGATCCCGAGGACCTCATGAAGGGGGAGTTCACGCTGAAGGACATGCGCAACCAGATGAACGCGATGAACAAGATGGGCCCGCTCGATCAGGTGCTCGATATGATCCCCGGGTTCGGCGGCGGGATCAAGGATCAGTTGCCCGAGGACGCGATGGACATGACCCAGGATCGGCTCCGCGATTTCGAGGTCATCATGGACTCGATGACCGAAGCCGAACTCGAACACCCCCGCGCGATCGGCCAAAGCCAGATCGAACGGATCGCCCGCGGCGCGGGAAAAGACGAGGAGACGGTTCGGGAACTGCTCGAACAACACAAGATGATGAGCCAGATGATGAAGCAGTTCCAGGGGATGGGCGACGGCGACATGCAGCGGATGATGAAACAGATGCAGGGCGGTGGCGGCGGAGGCGGCGGCGGCCTCGGCGGGATGGGGCCGTTCGGCGACTGATCGACCCGTTTGCCGTCCGTACGTTGGTGGCCGTCCGGGTTCCAAATGATTATACGCGCCGGCCACAAGGTTTACATAGTTGATGTCGACCCAGGCGACGATTCTAGCCGTCGACGACGAACCGGGACTCGTCGATATTTACGAGACGTGGTTCAGCGACAGATACGAGATCCGAACCGCGTTCGGCGGCCGGGAGGCGCTGTCGGCGTTCGACGAGTCCATCGATCTGGTGTTGCTCGACCGTCGAATGCCCGGTATGTCGGGCGACGAGGTGCTCGAAACCGTCCGCGCGGAGGGCCACGACTGCCCGGTCGTGATGGTGACCGCGGTCGAGCCCGACGAGGGGATGGTTGAGCTTCCGTTCGACGAGTACGTCGTCAAGCCGATCGACAGAGGGGAGTTGGGCGAGGCCATCGAGCGTGCCCTCGCGCGGGCTGACGACGACACCGCGAACGAGGTTCTCGACGTGCTCGGGGACGAGAAGGCCCGGCGCTGCTGTAGCGTGCTTCGGAACGAGGCAAAGAGCGCGCGCGAGGTGGCGAACCTGACGGGGTATTCGCTGCCGACGGTTTATCGCCGGCTCAACAGGCTCGCACAGGCCGGGCTCATCGAGAGCCGGACGACGATCGATCCCGGCGGCGACCACTACGAGGCGTTCAGGCTCGTCGCCGAACGGGTCAGCGTCGATCTCGGCGACTTCACCGTCGAGCGCGAACTGCGCCCGGAACAGGAGGCCTGACGGCGTCGAGTACGGACCTGTTCGCGGCGAGCGACGGCGGTGAGCAACACCGATAAAACCGCTGCCGACGTAACGTAAGTAGTGAATCGCCTCCATGTCCTCCTCGCCTGTATCCTCCTCGCAGGGGCCGGGTTCGCGGCCCCGGCGCTCGCGGACGTCCCCGACGCCAGATTGGTCGTCTCCGACGTGACGGTTACGCCGGGTGCCCCGGACCCCGGCAACACGACGACCGTCGAGTTCACCGTCGAGAACTCCGCCGGAAGCGCGAGCGGCGTCACCCTCGATCGCGTCGTGTTGCGGGAGGCGGACAACGAAACGGTGTACGCCGAAGCCGAGGGCCTCGGATCGCTCTCCGTCGGCGACGACGTGACGCTCGAGCTCGCGACCGCCTTCGAGGAGACCGGCGTCACGGAGCTCGAGATCGTCGTCGAGGCCGCAGACGAAGCCGACGACGACGGGGAACGCGAAACGGTGACCGTGACGCGCCCGATCACCGTCGTCGTCGGCGGTGTCGACGCCGCCGGAATCGACGACGACGTCCAGGTCGACGCCCGGGCCGTCGATCCCTCCGAACTCGACGAGGACGAACAGCTCGACGTCGATCTCGGCGCCGGTGCCGGCGGGCTGTTCGGCGGGAACGACGAGGCCGAAGAGGAGCTCCGGACGCCGCTGATCCGCATCGAGGTGACGAACTTCGGGACTGCGACCGCCCGGGGGGCGGTCGTTGCGCCTTCGACGGGGAACGAATCGCTCCCGCGCATCGCGGTCGGCGACGTCGCACCCGGCGCGTCGGAGAGCGTCTTCTTCAACGCCAGGGGGTTCGACGAGCCGACGGAGTTCGACTTCGAAGCGAGCTACACGCTCGGCACCGATCGACACACCAGCGAAACCGACCTCGAGTACCGCCCGAACCGCGGTGAACTCGTCCTCACCGACGTGGACATGACCCACGACGACGGGACGGTGACGGTGACGGGCAACGCCGCCAACCCCGGCCTCGGCGAGGTCAACGGCGCGATCGTCGCCGTCGGCGAGACCGAACACGTCGAACCGGCCTACCCCGCCCGCGAGTATTTCGTCGGGACGGTCCCCGAAAGCGAGTTCGTCCGGTTCGATCTGACGGCCGACACCGACCACGAAAACGCCACGACGATCCCCGTGACGGTCACGTACCTCGCCGACGGCGAGCCGTATGAGCGAAGCGTCGAACTGGAGTACGACCCACGGAGCGGGGACGAAACCGAGGAGTCGGGCGTCCCGTTGTCGGTCGTTGTTGCCGCCGCTGGATCCGTGACGCTTCTGGTCGGGGCGGCGTTCGGCTGGAGGCGACTCCGTGGCCGCGATTGAGCTGGAAGGCGTGACCCGGCGCTACGACGGGGGCGGCGAGACGGTCGTCGCGCTCGATTCGGTGTCGCTTGCCGTCGACTCCGGCTCGTTCGTCGCGATCATGGGGCCGAGCGGCAGCGGCAAATCGACGCTTCTGAACGTCGTCGGCCTGCTCGATGCGCCCGACGAGGGGCGACTCTACGTCGACGGCGAGGAGGTAACGGGGATCGCGGTCGACGAGCGGACCCGACTCCGAAAACGGACGATCGGCTTCGTGTTCCAGGACTTCCATCTCATTCCGACGCTCACCGCGCTCGAGAACGTCGCCGTGCCGACGATCTTCGACCCGGAGCCGAAACGCGACCGCGCCGCCGAGTTGCTCGGTCGGGTCGGTCTGGGCGATCGCCTCGATCACGCGCCGGACGAACTCAGCGGAGGGCAGAAACAACGGGTCGCGATCGCCCGCGCGCTCATCAACAGCCCGGCGATCGTGCTAGCCGACGAGCCGACCGGCAACCTCGATCGCGACACTGGCGAACGGGTCCTCTCGGAGTTGACCGCCGTCACCGACGAGGGCGTCAGCGTCGTCGCCGTCACCCACGACCCCGCAGTCGCCGAGTACGCCGACCGGACGATCGAACTGCGCGATGGGGTGGTAGTGTGACCCGGTTTCCGGCGCTTTTCGTCGCGCGGCGGAACCTCTCACGCAACCGGCTCCGATCGGGCCTCGCGGCGCTCGGCATCCTGGTCGGCGTGGTCGCCATCGCCTCGCTGGGCATCTTCGGCAACGTCCTCGCCGTCGGGGCCGACGACGCCCTCGGCGACATCGGCACGCAGGTGATCGTCACGCCGAACGCCGACGCCGGGGTCGAATCCATCGACGACCGGACAGTGACCGAGATCGAGCGCGTGACGACGGCCGGGACCGTCGTCCCGCTCCGAACCGACGGCGGCCTCGTCACCCGCGGCGGCGAATCGGCGGCTGCGACGATCTACGGGATCGACAACCCCGCCTCAGTGTACACCGCCGCGGACGGGCGGCTCCCCGAGCGCCACAGACAGGGTGCGATCGTCGGGGCGGATCTGGCGGACTCCCTCGACGTCAGGGCCGGCGACAACGTCGACGTGACCGGCGACACTTACCGAGTGATAGCCGTCTTGGAGCCGATCGAAGCGTTCACGCCGATCTCGCCGAACGACGCCGTCATGCTGCCCGAGGACGCCATCGGCGGCGACGGCTACCAGCAGGTCGTCATCCAGACCGAGACGGGCGCGGCCGCAACCGCGAGCGCGGCCGCCGTCGAGGCGGCGATCAACGACCGCGAGGAGGTCGTCGACGTCTTCGAACTCTCGTCGATTCTCGAGGAGATCAACGAGTTCTTCTCGCTCCTGTCGGCGTTTCTGATCGGCCTCGGCGGTATCTCGCTTTTCGTCGCCGGCGTCAGCATCCTGAACGTCATGCTCATGAGTACCGTCGAGCGCCGCCAGGAGATCGGCGTCCTCCGGGCGGTGGGCGTGAGCAGGCGGGCGATCCTCCGAACGATGCTGTTCGAGGCGACGCTTTTGGGCCTCGTCGGCGCGGCCGCCGGCGTCGTCGTGACAGTCGTCCTCGTCGCGGCGCTGTATCTCGCGACGCCGGTCGAACTGTGGATCGTCCTCGATCCGACGAACGCGCTGTATCTGCTCGGGGCGTTCGCGTTCGGCGTCCTGATAAGCGTGCTCAGCGGCCTGTATCCGGCCTGGTCGGCGGCCAACGAGCGACCCGTCGACGCGCTCCGCGGTTAGGGATCCCCACCGCTTTGTTAGGGGTCCTCGCCGTCGGCGTAGAGTCGCTTGACGCGCTCCGTGAGGTCGCGTTCGCGGACGTACGCCGCGACTGCTTCGGGGACGCGGTCGGCCCACGGCCCGCCCGCCGCCATGTTGCGTCGGATCTCCGTCCCGCTCATCGTCCGTGTTCCCCGCCTGTGTTCGACGGTTCGGCCGTGCGTTTCGAGCAGTTCGACCTTTCTGTCGTGCCACGGTTCGAGGACGTTGACGTAATGGATCGCCGGTTTCGGGGCGTAGGCGTCCCACAGCCCGGGACGGTTGATCGGGAAGGGGGCGACCGAAACCGCACACCCGAGATCGGCCCCATCGAGCGTCTCCCGGATCATCCGGCAGCGCTCGTAGTAGGTAAAGGGGTTGTTCCGCGGGCGGTGCCTATCGGAGTCGGCCTCTGTCCGCCGTGTGTGAGCGTCGTCGGCGTTCGTGATTCCGACGACGACCCGATCGCCGTCGTGGTCGCGTGCGGCCCACCGGACGTACTCGAGGTGTTCGTCGTGAAACGGCTGGAACCGGCCGTGGACGTGTGCCGGTGCGTCGGCGGTCATATCCGGTAGACGGTCGGGCGGCACATGGGCCTTATCACTGCCCCGTCTCGATGTATCGCTCGGCGTTCGTTTCGGCGTCCCATCGGAGTATGCCGGTTCGATCGGTTACAGTTCCAACTCCGGTGGGGTCGGCCGACGGACACCCCGAGAGCCTTCGTTCGAAGCGATCGAGCGCCGACGGAGTTCCGATCGCCGCGATCGGCCCGTTCGTCTCGACAGTCACGTCGGGGACGATCCACCGCTCCCGCACGGCATCGAGTCCCTCCCGGTCGAAAAGCGACAAGGCGTCGAACGACAGTCCACAGCCCGCCGACTCGACGGTGCCGAGGAGGCCACCGATTCCGGGTCCGGAGATATCGCCGGCCCACTTCAGGTGCCGTGCCGGATCGAACGCCCCGTCTGGCGGGGGAGACGACGCCGCGATTGCGCGCGCGACCGGGGCGTGATCGGCGGCGAGCGCTTCGATCGCCCGATCGGCCGTCGTCCCGTCGATCGGTCCGTCCCCGCCGGCGCGCCCCGCGAGGAGCGCGAGTGCGCCGGGCGGCCGGTGAAGCAACACCTCGTCGCCGGGGTCGATCGCCCCGGTCTCCACCGGCGGCGTCCGGGTCGTCACGGCGAGGACCGACGCCCCGAACTGCCAGCCGCGGCCACCGTGGGCGACGACCGACGGCTCGCTGACGGCGATGTCCGAGGCGGCCGCTTCCCGGTACCACCGGCGGACCCGATCCGGATCGACGGCCGTCGCGTCGGGGACGCCGACGATCGGCCGGAGGCGACGGTCGCCCGCCGCACCCTGCGTGTAGCAGTCGTTGAGCGCGTGTGCGCTCGCAACGCCGGCCTGCGTGACCGGATCGATCCCCGGGAGTGCATGAATCACGTCGACGTTCGCGACCCGGTATCCCGGGCGGCGCTCGCCGGTCGGCCGAAGCCGCTCGCCCCACACGGCCGATTTCGCCCCCGGACCGAGCTGGATCGAGTGACCCTTGATCACCGTCGTCGAGCCGCCGGCCCGCCCGCCCCACCGCCGATAGGCCGACGCCAGCAGCCCCCGAAACGCCTCGGCGTCCGATCCGCGCTCGGGATCGACGAACGCCGCGGCAACAAACCGGCCGGCCCCACCGTCGTCGTCGGCGACGGAGCGTTCGATCCCGGCGGTGTTCGGCAACAGTCCAGCCTCCACGTCGCCGGCGATCGTAAGCGAGTGCTCCGCCCGAAGCGACGCGAGCGCCGGCCTGACGACCCGCTCGAGCGGCGTCTTCCCGGCACAGCCACACCGGCTCGGAACGGCCTCGATCTGCCCCCCGTTCACGGCTCCTCGCTCCCGTCGCCCAGCGGTCGAACGTCAGTCGTCGGAACGGTCCCACCACCGGGCGTCCGCCGCAGCCCATCGAGGAGCACGCGGTCCCCGAGCGAGCGGGCGATCGAGAGCACGTCGACGCCGTCGAGACGCCCCAGCCCGCCGGCCGCCGCGTTCCGTTCGCCGGTCCGTTCGACGTCGTCGGTTCGGGCGGTCGGCGCGGCAACCGTGATCGGCACGGCCTCCCCCGAGTGGACGACGTTTCCGACGCTCGGGGTGGTGTGATCGGCGGTGACGATAGTGACGATCCGCTCCTCGAAGACGGTCGCGACCAGATCCGAGAGCGACGCGTCGATCGCCTCCAGTTCGCGTTTCTTTTCGGTCGGCGTGCCCTTGTGGGCGATCTCGTCCGGTTCGGGGTAGTGTGCGTGGACGAACTCGAACGAGTCGAGCGCGTCGCGGGCGGTGACAGCGCGTTCGGCGTAGGCTTCTGGCGGATCGATGACCGCCATCCCGAGCGTCTCCGCGAGGCCCGCAAGCACCGGCTTCGGCGTCACGGAGGCGGCGTCCATCCCCTGCCGATCGGCGAACGGTTCGGGATGGGTCGGCGCCCCCGCCCACTTCGAGAGAACTACGTCGCTATCGCCCGCACGGAGTCGGTCGACGCTCCAGCGCGTGTATGCCTCGAGCGCCGCCGCCGTCCTGGTGGCCGCCTCGGGGTCGTCGGCCCCGGCCGTCGCTTCGGGCCGGACGACCGGCAGCCCCGCCTCGAAGGGGTCCGTGTCGGTCACGCCCGGATCGAGGGGCGCGTCGCTTTCGAGCCGGAGTATGCCGCGGTTCTTCCAGGTGTATTCGAGCGTAATCGCGCTCCCGTCGGCGTCGAACGAGTCGACGAGGGCGGCGTCCTCCGCGCATCGATCCCCCGCCTCGGAGAGTGATCGGTCGGTGATCGTCCACGGCCCGCCGGTTGTCGACGATTCGAGCCGGGCAAAGCTCGCGCTGGCTGTCACGCCCTCGTCGGATACCGAAAGGCCGAGTCCGCGGGCTTCGAGGACGCCACGACGCGGGAGTTCGGCCGGATCGTAGCCGAACAGCCGGGCGTGGGCGCGGTCGCTCGGCATCGGCGTCCCCGGCGACCCGACGTCGGCGATGCCGGAGACGCCCGCGGCGGCGAGCCGATCGAGTACCGGCGTCTCGGCCGCCTCCAGCGGCGTCTTGCCGCCGAGTTCGGGGGCGGGGCGGTCCGCTGCACCATCCAACAGGAGAAACAAGATTCGCCGGCCGTCGCCCCGCATCTCACTCCCCGAGGCCGAGCGTCTTCGCTATGGTCGATTTCTGGATCTCCGTCGCACCGGCGGGGATCCGGAGGTTGCGTGCGACGCGGAACACCCGCTCGACGCCGCCGGCGCGCATGAGCCCCTGCCCGCCGAGCACCTGTATCGCCCGGTCGGACCAGCCGAACAGCTGCTCTTCGGGGTAGTACTTCAGCATCGAGAGGAGCTGTCTCGCTTCCGGCGGCTGGTGGAGCTCCTCGAGGCTTGCGATCGATTCGTACTCCCCGATGAGCTGTCTGGAGAACGCCCGCGTCGCCTTCAGTTCGGTCGCCGTCTCGACGATCGGCCACTGGACGGCCTGGTTCGCCCCGATCGGCTTCCCGAACGCCTTCCGCTCTTCGGCGTGTTCGAGCATGCGGTCGAGGAGGTACTCACCCATGCCGACGCACATGCCGCCACGATTTATTCGGCGCCAGTTGATCCACGAGAGCGCGAGCTGGAGCCCCTGGCCCACCTCGCCGACCAGCTGGCGGTCCTCGACGCGACAGTCGTCGAGGTGGAGATCGGACGTGATCCCGTCCATCATGAGGTTCGTGTTGATCTTCCCGGGACGGATCCCCGGGTTCTCGTTTATATCGACGAGAAAGATCGCCATGCCCTCCGCGCCGTCCGCCTGATCCGTTTTCGCCAGGATCTGGGCGGTGTCCGCGTAGGGACCGTTCGTGATGTAGCGCTTGTGGCCGTTGATCACCCAGCCGTCGCCGTCGCGCTCGGCGGTCGTCTCGATCGCCCCGATATCGGAGCCGGCACCGGGTTCCGTGATGCCGATACAGGAGGTCTCTTTCCCCTCGACCAGCGGCGTGAGCCACGTCTCGCGTTGGTCGTCATCGAGGTGCAAAAGCGGCGGCGACGGTCCTTCGGTCCAGGCCAACACCGACTTCGTCAGTCCCGACCCGTGGCCGGTACCGTACCGGAACACCTCCTCGATCACGTAGAAGTGTTCGAGCTGTGAGAGCCCGCCGCCACCGACCTCCTCGGGCAGATGCAGCGCGTACAGCCCCTCCTCGGCGGAGCGCCGGCGGACCTCCGATTGGGCCTCGTGGATTTCGGGGATCAGCTTCGCGTCCTCGTCGAGGTGGTTGACCGGGTCGCCGAAGTACTCCTCGTACTCCTTTTCGATCGCTCGAACGTCGTTTCTGACGAACTCCCGGACGCGTTCGACTGTCGGCCGCACCGACTCGGGCGGTTCGAACTCGCCCGCGAGCCGGTCTGGGTTCCAAGTCATTCGATACCAATGAACGACCCAACGGCAAAAACCTACCCATCTATCCGATCACGCCGAAAGAAATTCCGAGCGTGTCGATCACGCGGCGGGCGTCGCTCGGTCAGCCGTCCGGGTACTTCGGCTCGCGCTTTTCGGCCCGTTCGAGTGCCGTCCCGACGACATCGCGCACGTCGCCGTGGAACACGTCGCCGTGACCGGCGTACATGTGCTCGACGCCGTCGCCGGTCGCCGCCAACAGCGTCTCGATGCTCTCTATGAGTTGCTCTCTCGACTGTCCGGGCATGTCCGTCCGGCCGAAGCTCCCGTAGTCGAACGCGCCGTCGTCGTGGACGACCACGTCCCCGCTGAACAGCGTCGATTCGGAAACGAAGGAGACGTGATCGTCGGCGTGGCCGGGGGTGTACACTACTTCGAAGGGCTCGTCGCCGATGAAGACCTGATCGCCGCCGGCGAGTTCGCCGTCCCGACGCGGATGGTCGGCGTAGGCGTACAGCGACGCGTCGAAGGCATCGAGCACCGAATCGAGCCGGGCGACGTGATCGCTGTGTTGGTGAGTCAACACGACCGCATCGAGGTCCGTGGTCCGCTCGGAGACCGCGTCAACGACGCCGTCCCAGGCACCAGCGTCGACCAGAACCGTTCGGTCGCCCTCGACCAGGTAGGCGTTGCAGGTGAACGTCTCCGCGTCCGCCGTCACGTTTGTCACGTCCATACAGGCCTCTCGGCCGCCGGGGTATTCATACCCGGGGACGGGATCGAGAGCCCGCCTCACCCTCGATCCGGGGACCGACCCCCTACCCGACGGAGTCGAAGCGTCACCTCGGAGCCGGTCTCGCAGTCGCCGAACAGGAGCTGTCCGTCGACGCCACGGACGACCCACCGCGAGAGCCACAGGCCGAGCCCGACGCTGTGGTCGAGTTGCGTTATCTCCCGACTGCCGCTCACGACGGCGCGTTCGCGCTCCGGGATTCCGGAGCCGTCGTCGCGGACCGTGATATCGATCCACTCGCTCTTTGCGGTCGCCACTTCGATGTCCACCGTCGCCGCCCCCGGATGGTGTTCGATGGCGTTTTCGATCAGGTTCTCGATGGCGATTTTCAGCAGTTCGTCGCCGACGACCGCCCCGTCACCGCCGCCCGAAACGCGGATCGTCGTCTCCGGGTGTGTCGACCGGAAGCGATCGGCGATGTCGGTCACGAGCGGTTCGGGGTCCATCGGAACCCGCTTGCGGTCGATGTCGAGAGCCTGTTGGATGCGTCTGACCTGTTCGCCGAGCTCCGAGACGTTCATCGCCTGCCTGTGGATCCGTTCGGCGTGGTCGCGGCACGCCTCCGATTCGGCCGTTTCGGCGAGCATGTCCGCGTACCCGATGATCGCTGTCATCTCGTTGCGGAGGTTGTGGCGCAACACCCGGTGGAGCACCCGGAGCCTGCGCTCCTGTTCGAGCCGGTCGGTTACGTCGGTGTAGACCCCGAAGCCGCGCTCGGTTCCGTCGTATCGGTAACTGAACCCACGGAACAGGAACGTCCGCCTGCCGTCGGCGGTCAGGCGCTCGATTTCCGCGGCTTCGTTACCGCCCCGGAGCGTGCATTCGTCGAGCCGTTCGGCCGGCACGATCGCCTCGTTGAGCGGCCGGTCCCTGATCGAGGAATCGTCGTAACCGAACGTCCGCTCGAAGGCGCCGTTCACCCGGCGGACGATCGGCCCGCGGTCCGTGAACTCGACGTCGACAACCGGATCGGGGAGCGCATCGAAGAGATGTCTGAAACGGCCTTGGTCGGGTCTCGCGAGGTCCGTTGCGCGACTCGACTCCGGCGCTCGACCGTCGCCGGCCCCCGCAACGGCGGCGATCCGGTCGATCGGTCGTTCGGCCCCGCCGTCGACGACGTACTCCGTGACGCCGGCCCGCGTCGCGCGAGCGGCCACGGCCGGATCGGCGGTCCGGTCGTAGAGGACGGTCGGGGTCGACGTACCACGGAGGCGTTCGAGGGCGTCCAACCCGCCACCCGGTTCCTCGAGAACGACGCAGTCGGCGTGCGACGCGTACGACGCGACCGAGGCGGGGTCGACGCGTTCGAGACGAAATCGACCGTCCGGGTCGATCGCCGGGCCGCGGCCGACGTACGCCACGATCGGGGGCCCGGATCGGGCCTCAGACACCGGGCGGTACCTCCGGCTCCATTGCGTCGCCCTACAGCGACTCCGGTGATAACGCTGCTGGCGAACTCACCCACTGACCCGCAGTCCGGCGACCCGTCCGCCACAGGTGGACGTCGGCTTCCGGTCGCCGCATCATTTACAACCCCCAACGTGTTAGTAGCACTCATGGGGTTCGGAAGCTACGACGAGTCCGAACGGGAGAACAACCGGATCGACACCGATGAGCTCGACGACGCCGACGGACGAGCGACGGCGGCACACGAGGGCGAAATACGCTTCGAGTACGACGACGCCTCGAGCGAGGACTTACTCGAGGCGTATCAGGAGCTCCGCGGCGAGTGAAACCCGGGCGGTTGGCGCTCGGCGTCGCCGAGTCCTATCGGGGTCGAGACGGCGGGGCGAGGAGCACCCTCGCCGGCGCCGTCGTCGCCGCCGACCGCAGGGTCGACGATTTCGCGTTTTCGGGGTGTACGGTCGGCGGCGACGACGCGACGGACGGGATCGTCGCGCTGTGGCATCGTCTCGATCGGCCCGACGTCCGGTATCTCTTCGTCGCCGGCGTCGCCTTGGCGTGGTACAACGTCGTCCGCGTCGATCGGCTGGCGGCGGCGATCGACCGTCCCGTCATCGCCGTCTCTTTCGAGGAGAGCAACGGCCTCGAAGCAGGCATCGACGAGGCGTTCGAAGGGGAGACACGGACGGCCCGGCTCGACGCCTACCGGTCGCTTCCCGACCGACATCGATTCGAGGGCACGGACGAGCCGCTGTTTTTCAGAAGCGCCGGACTCGGTCGCGACGAGGCGGCGTCGGTCGTCGGCGCCTACACCCGCGGGCGGCGGCCCGAACCCCTCCGGGTCGGAAAGCGGCTCGCGGCCCGGGTCGACGCCGCCCGGCGTGAGTCCGTCTTCCCGACGGAGTGACCGGCGGGGTTAACTCCCGGCCGGCCCATCGGTTCGACGTGACAGACGAGATCGACGTGACCGACTGCACCCGGTGTGAGGAGCTGTGTGGCTCCCGGGGCCGTATCGTCAACGGCGTCGGGCCGACCGACGCGGCGCTGTGTTTCGTCGGCGAGGCCCCCGGTCGACAGGAGGACGAGACCGGCGAGCCGTTCGTCGGCCGCTCGGGCGATGTCCTCGACGAGGTGCTCCGCGACCAGGGCTTCGCTCGCCGGGACGTCCGCATCACGAACTGCGCGCGGTGTCGCCCCCCGGAGAACCGCGATCCGACGGCGGCGGAACTGGAGAGCTGCCGCCCCCACCTCGAACGCGAGATCGCGGCCGTCGACCCCGACGTGGTCGTCGCGCTCGGAAAGGTCCCCTCCGAACACCTGCTCGGCCGGTCGGTGTCGGTGACCGCCGAGGCCGGCTCCGTCCACGACGCCCGGATCGCCGACGCCCCGCGCCGCGTGCTCGTCTGCGTCCACCCCGCGGCGACGCTGTACGATCCGAGCCAGCGCGAGACGTTCGAGTCGGCGCTCGAGGCCGCCGTCGACCTCGTCGAGGGCGGCGGGGACCAATCGCGCCTCGGCGAGTTCTGATCGGGGGCGCGATGGAAACCCACTTTGCGGCCGGCCGACGAAAGGGCGGTATGAGCATCACACAACGGACGGCGGACGTCGTCCTCGTCGATTACGGGCTCGGAAACCTCCGGAGCGTCACCCGAGGGTTGGAGCGGGCGGGCGCGGACGTGACGCTTTCGGCCGATCCGGCCGACTTCGACGCCGCCGACGGCATCGTGTTACCGGGCGTCGGGGCGTTCAGCGAGGGGATGGAGAACGCCGGTCCGTTCCGCGACGCGCTCGTCGACGCCGCCGAGGAAGGGCGACCCCTCTTCGGGATCTGTCTCGGCATGCAGATGCTTCTCACCACCAGCGAGGAGGCCGAGACGGTCGGACAGGGCGACGTTCGAGGGTTGGATCTCGTCCCCGGAACGAATCTCCGGTTCGACGAGGGACAGAAGGTTCCGCACATGGGGTGGAACGAACTCGACGTCCGGCGTGGGCACCCGATCGCCGAGGGGATCGACGGCGACTACGCCTACTTCGTTCACTCCTACTACGCCGCGCCGGACGACGACGACGCCGTCGTCGCGACGACGGAGTACGGTCGGGCGTTCCCGGCGATCGTCGCCAACGAGGCCGGCAACGTCTTCGGAACCCAGTTCCACCCCGAGAAATCGAGCGACACCGGGCTCCGGATCCTCCGGAACTTCGTGCAGTACTGCCTCGATTGACGTCGCCGGCAGCCGCCGACGTGGCCCCGATTTTTAAGACAGCGCGAGCGCCGCGATGACCACGGCGGTGAGGAGAATGAGCCCCCACCCGCCGAGCACGGCGATACGGACGCGCCGGTCGGAGACCGTCTCGTCGTTGCCGAACTGGTCCGGATTGCTGAGTATATACCCCGAAAGGGACACGAACACGAATCCCATCACGGCAAACAGGATTCCGAAATCGAGTTGACCGACGAGGAAGTTCCCGGCCGCGACGACGAACAGGAACAGCCCGAACATCCGCGCGATGACCGACTTGAACCGGGTCTGGGTTGCCATGCCGAACGCTACGCCCGATGGCGATAAAAAATCCGCGTACCGATGTCACTGAGTGGACATCGGCCGCGCTAACCGCGGTGCGTGGGTTCGGGCCGGCCTCCGCCGGAAATCGGGGCCAGTTCCCTCAGTAATCGAGATCGAACTGCTCGTTTTCGGCGACGCTGTTGAGGACGACGCTCGTGTTCGACTCCTTGATGTCCGGATCGATGAGCAGTTCCTTGATCTGTTCGTTCATGTGGTCAGTGTCGGTGAACTTGCCGACGGCGATGACGTCGTGATCGCCGGTGACCTCGTAGACGGTGACCATGTGTTTGTGCTCCTGCAGGCGGTCCGTGATGTCCGGAAGCGCGCTCCCCTCGACTTTGAGCTGGATGATGGCGGTCACGTCGTAGCCCAGTTCGCCGTAGTCGACGATCGGCGCATACCCCTGGATGATCCCTTCTTCCTCCAAGTTCGAGATGTGGTTCGACACCGTCGTCACCGAGACGTCGAGGTCCTCCCCGAGAGAACGAAGCGAGGCGCGGCCGTCTTCCAGTAGCGCGTTTACTAACTTCCGATCGAGATTTTCGTACGTCATTACGACCGGATACACGCTGGAGGGTTTAGAAGTTTACGAATATTCAGTTCTCTATCCAGGGGAGAGAGATTTGCGCAGATCAGCAAGGTTTTAGTACGGGGACACGTCGAAACAGATGACGAGAAACATGACGAACGACAACGTAGCCACTGACGGTGGTCTCACGGGCGAAGCACAGGCCGTTCTGGACGAAATCGAAGAGAAGGATGTCGGATTCCTTCGACTGCAGTTCACCGACATCCTCGGAACGGTCAAAAACGTCTCCGTGCCGGCCGATCAGGCCGAGAAAGCGTTCACTGACGGGATCTACTTCGACGGCTCCTCGATCGAGGGGTTCGTCCGGATCCAAGAATCCGATATGCGCCTTGTCCCGGATCCGAGCACGTTCGCTGTCCTCCCGTGGAGATCGGACGATCAAGACGCCGCCGGGCGGCTGATCTGTGACGTGTACAACACGTCGACGGGCGAACCGTTCGAAGGTGACCCCCGGTATGTGCTCAAGCAGGCGATCGCACGCGCCGAGGAACACGGCTTCGAAATCAACATGGCCCCCGAACCGGAGTTCTTCCTGTTCAAACAGGACGAGGACGGCTACGCGACGACCGAGTTCGCGGACCACGGCGGCTACTTCGACCTCGCACCGAAGGACCTCGCGAGCGACGTCCGACGTGACATCATCTACGCGCTCGAGGACATGGGCTTCGAGATCGAGGCCAGCCACCACGAGGTCGCCCAGGGACAGTACGAGATCAACTTCGAGTACGACGACGCGCTGACGACCGCCGACAACGTCGCGACCTTCCGGACGGTCGTCCGTGCGATCGCCGCCCAACACGACCTGCATGCGACGTTCATGCCCAAGCCCGTCGCGCGAATCAACGGCTCGGGGATGCACACACACATGTCGCTGTTCGAGGACGGCGAGAACGCCTTCCACGACGAGGACGACGAGTTCAATCTCTCGGGAACGGCCCACTCGTACCTCGCCGGTATCCTCGACCACGCGCCCGCGATCTGTGCGGTCACGGACCCGACGGTCAACAGCTACAAACGACTCGTCCCCGGCTACGAGGCGCCCGTATACGTCGCCTGGTCCGACCGGAACCGGTCGGCGCTCATCCGCAAGCCGGCCGCGCGCGTTCCCGCCGCCAGCCGGATCGAGGCGCGCTTCCCCGACCCGTCCTGTAACCCGTATCTCGCCTTCGCCGCGCTCATCACCGCCGGCCTCGACGGGATCGAACGCGATCTCGAGGCCCCGGATCCGATCCGCGAGAACATCTACGAGTTCGACGAGCAGAAACGCGAGGAGTACGGCATCGAGACGCTCCCGACCAACCTCGGGGAAGCCGTCGACGCCCTCGAAGAGGACGAGGTAATCCTCGGCGCCCTCGGCGACCACGTCGGCGAGAAGTTCGTCGAGGCGAAGAACGAGGAGTTCACCGACTACCTCGTCGACGTCTCCGATTGGGAGATCGACCGGTACCTCGAGACGTTCTGAGGGGCACTCGATTCGATTTCGCTTTTTATTTGCCAGCGTACAACGAGCGGCCGCTACGGGTACGCCGGCGGACGGTTGCTCACCACGATGGCTCGGTAGCCGTTGTTTTCAATATACGGAGTTTTTTATCGATATCGGAGCCGATTTGCGACGGGGAGTGACCGAACTTCCAGCGATCCGGCCGGAGACTCCGGCGATATCGATCCGTGCCGCATCATTTATACGTCCGAGCGGCCGTATTTAAAACAGCCATGGGGCCACTCATGGGTCAATCACCATCACCGCCCGGCGACGGGCACTTCACCAATGCAAGACACAGCGAAATATCTCGTACACGCGGACATCACTGCGGAGGGGATCGTCGAGCGCTCCGACGTCGTCGGGGCGGTCTTCGGGCAGACCGAAGGCCTCCTCGGCGACGAACTCGACCTCCGTGAGCTACAGGACTCCTCGAAAGTCGGTCGGATCGACGTCGAGATCGACTCCCAGAACGGCCAGTCGTTCGGCCGGATCACGATCGCGACCAGCCTCGATCAGGTCGAGACGGCGATCCTCGGTGCCGCACTGGAGACGATAGACCGGGTCGGCCCCTGTCGGTCGACCATCGAGGTCCGGAAGATCGAGGACGTCCGGGCGGCCAAGCGGCGCGAGGTCGTCGAGCGCGCGAAGGCGCTTCTCGGGAGTGCTTTCGACGAGTCGATGCGGTCGAGTAGCGATCTCGTCAAGGAGGTCCGCGAGTCCGTCCGAATCGAGGACATCACCGAGTACGAGGGGCTCCCCGCCGGCCCCCGCGTCAAAGATTCCGACGCGATCGTCGTCGTCGAGGGGCGATCGGACGTGCTCACCCTGCTTCAGTACGGCATCAAAAACGCCGTCGGCGTCGAGGGAACGAACATCCCCGAGGCGATCGCGGAACTGACCGAATCCCGGACGGTTACGGCGTTTCTCGACGGCGACCGCGGCGGCGAACTCATCCGGAAGGAGTTGGCACAGGTCGGCAGTATCGACTACGTCGCGCGCGCCCCGGAGGGCCAGTCCGTAGAGGATCTCGCCCGCCACGAGGTGATGGCGGCGCTCCGCGAGAAAGTCCCGTATCGGAAAGTCCGGGAAGCGTCCGAGGCGGCCGACCGCGACGAGCAGCCGACTGAAGGGTCGGATGCGCCGGCCGCAGAGGTAAACGGATCCGGGGGCCCGTCGACGCGCGACGACGAGGACGAAGACGCGTCGGAAGACACGGAGCAGACCGCCGAACGGACGCCCGAAACGTCCCAGGAACCCCCGGAAGTTGCGGGCGAGGGCGCCGGGCCGGAGCCTTCGGACCGACCGAAGACGATTCGGAGCCACGTCCGCGAGGTGATCGGTGACTCCACGGGCCGTGTCCGCCTGCTCGACGACGAGTTCGGCGTGATCGCTGACGGTGACGCCGACGAGGCGTTCGAACGTCTCTCCTCGGCCGAACGCGTCCCGACTGCCCTCGTCGTCGACGGCGAGTTGAATCAGCGGCTCCTCGACATCGCCGCACAGCGCGGCGTCGATCACGTGGTTGCGACCTCGATGGGCGAGTTCGTCAAGCGCCCGACGAGCGTCCGGATCCGAACCGCGGACCAGCTACTCACGCCGAACGAAGCCTGACGCGTCGGTCCCGTCGGCGTAGAACCCGGGGCGGACCCCCTCGCGATCGAACCCCAGGGCAATGTAAAACCGTTTTGCGGACGTGTTTTCGACGGGCGTCGCGACGACGATCCGGTCGGCCTCGAGAGCCGAGGCGATCGACTCGACGAGCGCCCGGCCGTGGCCCGCCCGCCGCGCGTCGGGGGCGACGACGAGCTCCGAAAGCGTCGCCGGGCGTCCCGGAAACGCGACGGCGTAGCCGACGGCCCGACCGCCGTCGTCGGCGACGCGACCGACGAACGGGCCGTCGATCGCGGCCTCGAGGCGATCGGGATCGGCGTAGGTGAGTTCGCCCTGGAGCGTCCGGAGGATCGGCCGATCGGACGGTTTCATCGGGCGGATCATACGAGCGAAACCGCGGCGACGAGGCCGGCGAGGAGGCCGGCCGACAGCGTCGCCAACAGGTTGACGGATTGATTGCCGACCCGGTCGCCCTCGACGGTCGCCCCGAGGACGCTGTCGACGACCATGCCGAGGAAGCCCGCGACGAGGATCAAAAGCGCCCAGAACGGATCGAACCCGAAAAACACCAGCGTGAGCGCCGCGACGACGCCGGAGCCGACCACACCGGCGACGGCCCCTTGCCACGTGACGCCCCCGTCGGTGCCCGGAGCGACCGGTTCGAAGGTCGTGATCAGCCGCGGGGAGTCGAAGAGACCGCCGAACTCACTGGAGAACGTGTCCGCGAGCGCGGCCGCGACCGCGCCGGCAAAGACGAACTGGGCGACGAGCGGGTCGACGCCGATCTCCCCGGAAGCGGCGTAGGCGACGACGGCGAGGAGGGCGGCACCGGAGTTCGCGAGGACGTTACTGCCGCCGCGGGCCCCCTCGTTTTCCTGGGCGATCCCGCGTGTGAGTTTCTCCTCGTAGCGGTACTTCGAGGCCAATCCGCCGAGGCCGAAGAACGTCACCAGAAGAACGAACCAGCCGTACCCGCCGAGGACGATCGCCCAAAGCGAGAGCAACACGCCGCTGAGCGTCCCCGTCGTCGAAGCCGTCCCGAGCGCGTAGGCGACGTACCCCAACGCGACCGTGACGGCGACTCCGACCGCGATCCGGCCCAGCCCCGCGGTCGGCTCCAACCCGAGCAGAAACCACATCACGAGCGCGGCCGAGAGCAACACCGAGGAGTCATCGAGCGGCGACAGCGTCGCTCTGACGATCGCGCCGACGATCGCACCGCTCGCGACGACGAACACGACGATCGGGAACGGCGGGACGGCCCCTCCCAGTTCCCCGGCGACGAGCACCGCGACGACGCCGGCGACCGTCCCGAGGACCGCAAACGCCGACGCCCCGACGACCGGAGCCGGAACGCGCGAGACGGCGATTCGCTGCCCGAGATTGCCGGCCGTCAGGGCGAACACCGCGGCGAGGAAGGCGGCGAGCGGAAGCGACAGCGCGACGAACAGCACCGCGAGCGCACAGCCTGCGAGCGCGAACGAGGCGAGGCTGTAGAGGCGCCGCTCCTCGCGGTCGCTGCGGCGGGCGAAGAGTTCGAACAGCGGTCCGCTGGAGGAAGCGAGCGCGACGGTCGCGAGAATGGCGAAGGGGGCGACGGTGCCGACCGCGGCGACACGCGCTTCGACCCGGCCGTCGAGCAACGGGGCGGCAAAGGCCAGGCTCCCGAGGAGGAGATAGCCGATGGCCCGCTGGGTGTCCCCTGTCACGGGCCGAGATATCCCCCTTGATCACTTAACCTTCCCGAAGGCCGGACTGGACCGACACGTTGAGGATTCGGGCGGTGTACGTCCGCTTGTGGGACTGTACGACCGCTATCTCGCCGCCCGGATCCGGTTGAGCGACGAGGCCGTCCCCGGACGGGTCGCACTCGTCACGACCGAGCGAGATCTGCTCGAACGGGGTGCCTACGACACGCTCTCGTCGTTTCTCCGATGGGCCTTCGAGATCGGTACCGAGGAGGTGTTGATCTACGTGAGCGTGCTCGATGAGGCCGTGATCCCGACGCTTCGGACGGCGCTTTCGGATCTGGACAGCCCCCGGGCGGTCGCGATCCGGTCGCCCGGTGCCGACGCGGCCGCCGACGCGCCGGTACAGGTGAGTATCGGCCTCGGCGGCCGACAGGAGTTCGCCGCGGCCGTCAGGCGGATCGCCGAGGACGCCGCCGCGGGCGAACTCGATCCCGGGGAGATCGACGAAGCGGAGATCGAAAGCCGGCTCGTCTTCCAGTCGCCACCGGATCTGGTCATCAAGACCGGCGCCGAGCGGCTCTCGGATTTTTTGATCTGGCAATCGGTGTACTCGGAGCTGTATTTCACCGACGTGAACTGGCGGGACTTCCGACGTAGGGACTTCCTCCGCGCCGTCCGGGAGTTTCAGGAGCGGAAGCGGCGGTTCGGACGCTGAGCGAAGCGGGGCGTCCGAGCCCTGGAAGACGAGCGACAGCGAGTCTTCCTCCGGTTTGGCCGATAGGCCGAACGCCGTCACGAGCACCGGCGAGTGACGGAAGGTCGGACGGCGAGTGAAGCGAGTAACAGTTCAGCTGACGGACGTGTCTCGGTCCGTCTGCTCGTCGGGATCCTCCTCGGAGCCGGGACGAACGCTCCCGAGGATCCGGCCCGCCTCGTCGAACTCGACGTCGCCGGCCGCCCGAACGAGCGCCGCCGCCCGCCTGATGCGGGTCTGTCGCCACGACTCCTGTCTGGACTCGTAGGTTCGGATCGCCCTCAGAAAGTCGATCCGGGAGAACTCCGGCCAGTAGGGAGCACAGAAGTACACCGCGGCCTCGTTGCCGTTGGCGTGCCACGGCAGAAAGTTGGAGGTTCGTTCGTCCCCGCCGGTCCGGATGATGAGATCGACGGCGCGTGTCGGCCCAGTCGTGAGCCGCTCCTCGACCGTTTCGACGGACACGTCCGAGGGGTCACAGTCGCCGGCCGCGGCCGCGCGGGCGACATCCCGGGTCACGCCGAGCAGCTCGGCGCGGCCACCGTAGGCCAACGCGACGTTCAGATGGAACCGATCGTAGTCGGCGGTCCGGCCCTCGGCGTAAGCGATCGCCTCACGAACCCGTTCGGGCAGCCGGTCGGTCTCCCCGATCGCGCGGATCCGAACCCCTCTGTCGTGGACCTCGGTTCGGTCGGCGAAGCTCCGGAGCTTCTCGGTGACGAGGTCGAAAATGGCTTCGCGTTCCTCAGGCGGGCGGTCGAAGTTCTCCGTCGAGAAGGCGTACAGCGTCAACTCCTCGATACCGAGGTCGGCACACCAGTTGAGTACCCGTTCGGTCGTGTCCGCACCCGCGCGGTGGCCGTCTGTTTTGTCCGCGCCGCGCTCGCGGGCGTACCGGCGGTTGCCGTCCTGGATGACCGCGACGTGAGTCGGGACGCCGGATATCTCCCGCTCGAGGAGCTGTTCGTAAAGCCGCATCGTAAGTCCCCGAACGCGCGATAGCATCTGCCTCGGGTTAGCATGTCGGAGTTCATGAGTGTTGGTTTTTCAGCACCCGCTTCGAGCCCGCTTTGAGGGGAAGTTTTTTGTAACATAACGTCCTCCGTCAGGGTGCAATGGCGAAAGGCGTAGTCGATTTCTTCAACGACACCGGTGGTTACGGCTTCATCGAAACCGACGACTCCGACGAGGACGTCTTCTTCCACATGGAAGACGTCGGCGGCCCGGACCTCGAAGAGGGGCAGGAAGTCGAGTTCGACATCGAACAGGCCGACAAAGGCCCGCGAGCAAAGAACCTCCAGCGGCTCTAAGGGACGACAGTCCGTACGGGACGGGCGGAAGGAGCGGAACCAGCAACTGACCGCGGCGCGGTTCGGGCGGGCTCGCCACGGACCGTGACCTGTATTACGCTCGATAGCGTTTGCTCCGCCATGAGCGAAGCCATCGACGATGATCTGTATCGACGGACGAAGGCGCTCTTGGAACCCGGCGAGATCCGACTCAACGGCGTCGTTGTCACCACCGACCTGGCCGGGGAGGAGGAACCGACGCTTCATCAAGCGACGCTCGATATCGGCCACATAATCGCCGAAGCCGCCGGGTTCGAGCCGACGGACACGTACGTCTACTCCGGGAACGACGACGAACGGTTCGGCGTCAACCAACACCAGGGACTCACACTCGAGGACGACGAGTTCGTCTGGGAGTGCCAACAGTTGATGCGCGATGGGACGTACGACGTGGTGTTCTACTATGAGGCCGATGCGGACCAGGAGTCGATCGTCGACGGTGTCGAGGAACTCGGGTTCGACGCGACGGGCGTCCGCGGCGATTCGGAGTCGGCTCCCTAGATATCCCGTTCGACCACGAACTCGGCGAACGCGACAAGTTTCGCCTTCGGTTCCGGTTCGAGATCGAGGCTCCCGAGGCGCGCTTTCGAGGACTCCGACAGATCGGCCGCGACGCCGCGGGCGTACTCGACGCTGCCGGCCGATTCGAGGGTTTCGACCGCCTCGGTCACTTCCTCGCCGGTGTTCCCGTCGGCCCACAGGATCTCCTCGAGGCGGGCGGCGTCCGCCGGCGTGGCGTTCTCGGCGGCGTGGATCGCCATCAGCGTCTTTTTCCCCTCGCGGATGTCGTTGCCGACGCCCTTCCCGAAGTCGCCGCCCTCCTCGAGTGCGTGTTCGACGTCGAGGACGTCGTCGGCGATCTGGAAGGCGATCGCCATCTCCTCGGCGTATTCGGCGACCGCGTCCTCCGCGTCGCGGTTGTCGGTGACGATGGCCGCCAACCGTGCGACGATCCGTGCGAGACACCCCGTCTTGCAGGCACACATCTCGAGGTACTCCGACTCCGAGATGTCGATCTCCTTTTTGTTGTGCCAGCAGATATCCATCCCCTGTCCGAGGTGGGTCCGGTTGAGTTCGTCCATCAACATCTCGTAGGCGTCGAGGCGGATGTCCGGGGGGAGGTCGCCGGGGTTGCGGGTGATGATTTTCAGTGGAAGAAAGTACATGGCGTTGCCGGCGTTGAGCGCGACATCCGTTCCGAAGGCGTGATGAAGGGCGGGTTCGCCCCGGCGGTGCGTCGCGCCGTCCTCGACGTCGTCGACGATGATCGTCCCGTTGTGAATCACCTCGGGGATCGCAGCGTACTCCAGATACGACTCGGGGTCGTCGCCGAGCGCCTCGACGAACAACAGAAACAGGACCGCGCGCCACCGTTTCCCCCCGCGATCCAGGAGGTTCCAGACCGGATCCGAAAGCGCCTGCTGGAGCGCGTCCGGGTCGTAGGCGTAGGTCGCGTCGCCGAAAAACGACGCGAGGTAGGCGTCGTCGATCGTTCGGGGCAGCAGCGACTCGATCGTCCCGTCGACTGCCGGCCGCCACTCCTCCAGTACGCCGTGCATGCCAGGAGGTTGCGGTGGCGGAATAAAAACTCTCCCGTGTCCCGACCGAGGCGGTCGCGTTCGATCAGGGGGCCGCAACGCGACGACTGGACTTTTGACCCCCCCGACCGTTAAGCAGGTAGATGAGCGGACAGCGTGTCGGATGCGTCGGCGGCGAACGGTTAGTCTCGGCGGTCGAAGCCGCCGGCGGCACGCCGATCGAGGACCGTTCGGCGTTCGGGTCGGTACGGTTCGTCCTCGCGGGCAACGAGGCCGCGGTCGTCGACCTCGCCCGGGCGTCGGTCGGCGTTCCGGTGTTGGCAGTCGGAATCGACGGCGGAGTTCAATCGGTCCCGCGTGAGCGACTCGAGGCAGCGATCGCGCGGGTGTTCGACGGCGATCCGCCGACCGTCACCCACCCGGTCGTCGAGGCGACAGGCCCGTTCGACCCCGTTCGAGCGATCTTCGAGATCGCGCTCATGGCGGCCGAACCCGCACGGATCTCGGAGTT
>LFFM01000126.1_pt1 | contig 45933 bp, 49 predicted proteins | sample 643131 | NCBI WGS metagenome assembly LFFM01 (sample SAMN03777445, study PRJNA286221) | soda lake metagenome | biome: soda lake; feature: Kulunda steppe; material: water; isolation source: sample Tc-Br brine of Tanatar trona crystallizer | place: Russia: Kulunda steppe | collected 2011-07 | reverse complement strand
GGGGGGGGGGGGGAGCCGGTCCTCTACCCGCACGCCGGCGACGACTACGCCGAGATGGAGCGGCTGCTCCGGACCGCCGCCGACGAGTGTGACCTCGTGCTCTCGTCGGGCTCCACGTCCGCGAGCGCGGTCGACGTCATCTACCGCGTGATCGAGGAGCGCGGCGACCTCCTGCTCCACGGCGTCGCGGTCAAACCGGGCAAGCCGATGCTGGTCGGGCGGCTCGACCGCGGGGACGGCGGCGAGTCCGCCTACGTCGGGCTGCCGGGCTATCCCGTCTCCGCGCTCACGATCTTCCGGACGTTCGTCGCGCCCGCGGTCCGCGCGGCGGCCGGCCAGCCGGAGCCCCGGACCGCGACCGTCGAGGGACGGATGGCCCGCCGCGAGCGCTACGGCGAGGGCCGGCTCCGACTGATGCCCGTCGGCCTGCTCGACCTCGGGACGGGACCCGCGGCCGACGCGCGGGCCGGCGACCCCGACCTCCCGATCGTCTACCCCGTCGACAAGGGTTCCGGCGCGACGACGAGCCTCGTCGAGGCCGACGGCGTCGTCGCCGTCGACCCAGACACCGAGTATCTCGACGCCGGGGAAGCCGTCTCGGTCCGGCTGTTCTCGCCGGACGTCCGCCCGCCGACCCTGCTCGGCGTCGGCGAGGACGACCCGGCGCTCAACCGGCTGCTCGACCGGCTCGCGAACCCTCGATACCTCCCCGTCGGCTCCCGGGAAGGGCTCCGCCGACTGCGCGACGGGGTGCCGGACGTCGCCGTGACGGCCGGCCCGACCGACCGCGAGGTCGACAGCGTCGCGCTCGGCGGCTGGGACCGCGAGTGGGGGCTCGTCGTCCCCGACGGGAACCCGGCGTCGGTGGCGGGGCTCGCGGACCTCGTCGACCGCGACCTCCGGTTCGTCAACCGGCCGCCGGACGCGGGGCTCCGCCGCGCGTTCGACGACGCGCTCGACGGACTCGCCGCGGAGCGCTCGACCGATCGCACGGCGCTCGCCGACCGGATCGACGGGTATGGTCTCGGTCTCCGTGCCTTCGAGAGCCCCGCCCGCAAGGTGTCGGCGGGCGACGCCGACGTCGGACTCGGCCTCCGCGCGACCGCCGACCGCCTCGGCTGCGGCTTCGTTCCGCTCGGCGAGCAGGCGGTCGTCGTCCGCGCGGCCCCCGACCGGATCGGGCGGGAGGCCGTCGCGTCGCTCGCGACCCTGCTCGACGACCCCGACGACGTCGCGGGGCTCCTCGACGGGCTGGCCGGCTACTCGGCGTAGCCGGGATCAGTTCAGCGCCCAGATCCCGTAGTTCAGCGCCGTCGCGAAGGCGATCCACAGCAGGTACGGGACGAGGAGGGCGGCGGCCCGCCGGTCGACGCGCGCGAAGGCGACGGCGGTGGCGACGACGAGCGCGAACAGCACGACGAGCACGACCAGCCCCAGGTCGACCCGGCGAAGCCCCCAGAAGACGGGCGACCAGGCGACGTTGACGGCGAGCTGGACGCCGAACAGCGCCAGCGCGACCCGAGCCTCACGGTCCCGGGGGACGAGCCCCCGGAGCCAGTCGGTCTGCACGGCGTCGATCCCGGCGGCGGCGTCGCGGGCGCGGCCCTCGCGGTGGACCAACACCGCGGCGACGCCCAACAGCGCGTACAACACCGGCCAGACGACGCCGAAGGCCCAGTTCGGCGGGTAGTACGGCGGGAGCTCCGCGGCGACGAACCACGCCGCGTCCGGCGTCGTGAACGGCACGCCGAACGCGCCGATCGCGTTGACGGCGACGGCCGCGAGGGCCATCCTGAGGGCGTCCCGCCGGTCGAGCGGCCCGGCGGTGCGGGACGGAGGATTCATACGCGATCAGTCGGGCGAGATCCACTTAAGCACCGACGGGCGTGACGGGGTGGAGCGGAGCAGAGCGGGGTGGATCGGGGGGCGGAGGTCGGGACGGGGCGGAGCGGAGACGGAGGACGAGGTAGGCGGAGTGGATCGGGGGGCGAAGGACGGGACGGGGCGGGGCGGTACGGAGCGTCGGACTCCACAACGCACTTACCGGCCTCGGGTCCTGTCTTTCGGTATGTACACAGTCGTCGGCGGCGGGATCGCCGGGCTCGCGGCGGCCTATCGGCTCCGATCACGGGGCCACGAGGTCCGCGTCTTCGAGGCGTCCGACGCGGTCGGCGGGCTCGCGGCGCTGTACGACACCGCCGGCGACCCCATCGAGCGGTTCTACCACCACCTCTCGCGCTCCGAGGAGACGATCGTCGAGCTCGCCGCCGAGCTCGGCGTCGGCGACCGTCTCGAGTGGCGGATCGGCGAGAACGCCTACTACCTCGACGGCGTCGTCCACCCGCTCGACAAGCCGTGGGAGATCCTCGCGTATCCCGGGATGAGCCTCTACGACAAGCTCCGGCTGGCGCTTCTCACGCAGGGGATCGACGTTCGCGGAGGCCGCCCCCGGTTCGGGACGTACGACGACCTCGCGGACTTCGAGGACGTCCCCGTCCGGGAGTTCATCGTGGAGCACACGACCCAGGGGGTGTACGACGGCTTCTTCGAGCCCTTGCTCGACGCGAAGTTCGGCGACCGCGTCGACGACGTCTCCGCGGCGTGGCTGCTCGGCCGGGTGAAGTTCCGCGGCGAGCGCGACCTCCTCCGCGGGGAGGTGTTGGGCTACTTCGACGGCTCCGTCGCGGTCCTGCTCGACGCGCTCGTCGACGCCGTCGGCGAGGACGTGATCACGACGAACGCGCGCGTGACGGGGCTCGACGCCGGCCCCGGCGGCGTCGAGTCGGTGACCGTCGAGACCGACGCCGGGACGGAAACCCACGACACTGACGGCGTCGTGGTCGCCGCGATGCCGAACGTCCTGACCGACTTGACGGGGTACACGTGTGCGATCGACTTCCAGGGCGCGGTGTGTGCGGTCGTCACGCTCGACGAGCCGCTGACGGACACGTACTGGCTCAACGTCGCCGACGACGCCCCGTTCGGCGCGCTCATCGAGCACACGAACTTCGTGCCGCCCGAGCGGTACGGCGGCGACCACCTGCTGTACGTCGCGAGCTACGTCCAGTCGCCCGACGAGCCGAACTGGACGGACGACGACGCGGCGCTCCGGGAGCGCTGGCTCGCCGGGATCGAGGACCTCTTTCCCGCGTTCGATCGCGGGGCGGTGTCGGCGTTTCGGATCGCTCGGAACCCGCGCGCCGCGCCCGTCTACGAGCGTGGGTATCGCGACGCCATCGTGCCGACCGACCTCGCCGCGGCGGGATCGCCGGGCGTCTACTACGCGGGGATGGCGAGCCGGGCGCAGTACCCCGAGCGCTCGCTGAACGGCGGGATCGTCGCGGGGTTCGAGGCGGCGGACGCGGCGGCCGGTCGCGCGGACGCGGCGGTCGATCGCGCGGACGCGGCGGTCGACCGGGCGATCGACGCCGACGGCTGATCCGCCCCCGTCGCCGCCGCCGACAGATCCGCGCGCGTCGTCCGTTCAGATCGCGTCGTACTCCTCGCGGAACGTCTCCAGCGTCGCGGCGAGCACCCCGATGACGATGGGGCCGACGAAGAGGCCGGTGAAGCCGATCGAGTAGATGCCGCCGAACACGCCGACGAGGATGATCCCCGGGTTGAGGTGTGCCTGCTTGTCGATGACGATCGGGCGGGCGTAGTTGTCGACCATCGAGACGATCGCGATCCCGTACACCGCGAGCAGGACGCCGGCCGTGACCTCGTCGACGACGACGAGGTACGCCGCGGCGGGCCCCCACACGAGGAACGCGCCGATGAGCGGCAACAGCGCGAGCACGGCCATCACGAACGTCCAGAACACGACGTTCGGGATCCCCGCCACCCAGAGGCCGACACCCGCGATCAGCGCCTGCAACAGCGCGACGGAGATGTGCCCGATCACGACCCCCCACGTCATCGCGTCGGTCTTTCGCAACAGCCCGTCGGTGACGTCGTCGGGCAGCGGCACGAGCTCCCGGATCCACGCGACGAACTCCGGGCCCTCCCGGAGAACGTAGTACAGCAGGAACAGCGACAGCGCGGCCCCGAGCGACGCCCGCAACACGCCCGCGAACACCTCGCCGACCCCGCCGAACAGCGACTCCAGGAGCACCTCCCCGGCGCTCGCGAGCCACGACTCGATATCGACTTCGACCTCCTCGCCGATTAGCTCCGCGATCCGCTCCTCGATCGCGGCCACGTCGAGGTCGGTCTCCCCGCTCGCGATCGCCGTGAGGTCCCGAACGAACACCGACGAGATGTACGCGAGCGGGAGGATCACGGCGACGATCGAGGCGGCGATGAGCGCGATCGCCGACGGCATCGCCCCGATCCGTTCCTCCAACCGGTCGTGGATCGGGTAGAGGACGTACGCGAGGATCACCGACGCGATCACGTACTCGACGAACGGAAGCACGATGAACAGGGTGAGGAGGGCGACCGTCCCGATGAGCAGCAACAGGAAGGACTGTCCACGGTTCATACCGGGACGTCACCGCGATCGTTTATAAGGGTGGGTGCCGGAGTGGAGCGGTTCGGTCCGACTCGGTTCGGTTCGGTTCGACTCGACTCAGCTCGGTGTGCGGGGCGGTCCGGCGGGCTCAGGCGCGCGCCTCGTCCTCGTCGAGGCCGGGCGCGACGGACGGATCGACGTCCTCGGGCTCCTCGGTGTCGCCGCCGACGAGCGTCTCGCCGTCGTCCGTCTCCACGTAGACGTCGTCCGCGAAGCCCGCCAGGGCGTTCTCGTACTCGGGCGTCTCCAGCCGCTCGGGCGTCGCCGGCGCGTCGTCGATCCCGTCCGCGGGCCGGAACGCGCCGAGCGGGTCGTCGATCGTGATCCCGTGTTCGACGAAGAACCCCTCGTACCGCCGGTAGTGTGCCTCCAGCTCGTCGCCGGGGATCTCCATCATCTCGGTCCATCCGTGGTTGAAGAAGTCGAAGTTCGCCTGCACGTGGGTGATCTCGCGGGCCTCCGCCTCGGGGAAGCCGGCCTCCAGCGCGGCGACGTACGCGTCCATCGTCGCGTCGAAGAAGCCGTCGAGGTGCGCGCGCCGTTCCTCCCGGCGGTCCTCCTCGGCCTTGTTGAGGAAGATGCTCGTGTGGAGGTCGACGAGCTTATCGTTGGCGACGTCGCCGACGACGGGCGTCGTCAGCGCCTTCTTCGCGGCCCAGTGGCGGATGTTCTGCCGGATCTTCATATCCCCGATCGGGACCGGACGCTATTGAACCTGTGGCGACGTGCGCGGGAGCCCCGGCGACGCGCGGGAGACCCGCCGACGGCCCGATTGAAGACCCTTATACGGTTCCCCCTGCCGTGGTATGCGGTTGTCTATCATCATCGTCCGCGCGGATGGCAATCCACATTAACCCTCGCTTCAAACGGTCGGCTATGAGCGATTCGTACGTGATCATCGGGGATGGTATCGCGGGGTCCTCCGCGGCTGAAACGCTGCGCGAGCAGTCGCCGGACGCCGATATCACGGTCATCACGGACGAGGGCGAGGCCCTCTACAACCGGATCCTGATAAAGGAGTTCGCGAAGGGGAAGCTCCCGGAGGCACCGATCTCGATCCACGACGAGGGGTGGTACGAGGACCACGACGTCGACCTGCGGCTCAACACCGTCGTCGTCGACATCGACGTCGAGAACGACGCGGTTCACACCCACGGGGGCGAGACGATCGAGTACGACTCGCTTCTGCTCGCCGTCGGCGGGACGCCCCAGCAGCTCCCCGTCGGGAACGCCGACGCCGAAGGGGTCCATCACTTCTGGACGTTCCAGGACGCCCGGAAGATCAAAGCGAGCGTCGAGGACGCGGACAACGGCGTCATCGTCGGCGCGGGCCTGCTCGGCATCGACTTCGCCGCCATCTGTGGCGCACAGGACGTCGAGGCGAAGTACCTCATGCGCGGGGACTCCTGGTGGCGTTACGCCCTATCGACGGAGGGCGCGGAGATCATGCACGAGGCGATGCGCGAACGCGGCGTCGAGCCCGTCTTCGGCTCCGGCGTCGACCGCTTCGAGGTCGACGCCGACGGCCACGTCGAGGCCGCGGTCGACCCGAACGGCGAGCGCTACGAGTGTGACTTCGCCGGCGTCGCGATCGGGCTCGATTTCAACATCGAACTGGTCGAGGACACCCCGATCGAGACGGACAGCGGGATCGTCGTCGACGAGTTCATGCGCACGAACGTCGACAACGTGTTCGCCGCGGGCGACATCACGGAGTTCCACGACGTCGTCCTCGGCGAGCGCGCCCAGAACGGGGCGTGGGGCTCCGCGAAAGAGCAGGGCACGATCGCCGCGCGCAACATGGTCGACTACGAGTCCGAGGAGTTCCGCTGGGTCTCCTCGTACTCCATCACGCACTTCGACTTCCCGTTCCTCTCGTTCGGCCACCCGACGCTCGGCGACGACTCCGTCGAGGCGACGACCGCCGAGGGCGAGTGGCGGCGCGTCGCGCTGAAGGACGGGCGGATCGTCGGCGGCGTGCTCATCGGCGACCTCTCCCCGCAGTCCGCGTTCAAGCAGTTGATGCGCGAGGGGCGCTACGTCGCCGACCAGAAGGACCTGCTCATGGAGCCGGGCTTTTCCGCCGACGACCTCGCGCCCGCGACCGAACAGTAGGTCGGTACGGAGACCCGGCGATCGCCGGCGGCTCGTCTTAAAGGGACTCGAACGGGACCTCGACGAAGGCGTCCCGCGCGGAGAGCTCGTCGAGGGTGTCGTCGACCTGCTCGCGGACCGTTTCGACCCGGTCGATCAGCTCCTCGTACTCCTCGGTCCCGGCGTTTCCGGCGGCCTCCAGTGCGGCCTTCTTCGAGGCGAGCGCGAAGAACTCCTGGCTCCGCTCGTCGAACTCCGCGCGCCGAAGCAACACCTCCACGAGCGCACACAGCTCCGCTTTCATCACCGGCTTCGTCTTGTAGTCGTCGAACAGCATGTCGACAATGTCGACGTCCGGCTCGACCGCTGTCAACATCGCGACGCGGGCGTCGTACCCGGCCTCGCGGATCGCGGTGAGCACCTCGTGGCCCGACATCCCCGGCATCCGTCGGTCGAGCAGGACGACGTCGACCGAGTCGTCCATCTTCGACAGCGCCGTCTCCCCGTCGGTCGCGATCCGCACGTCGTACGACGGGGCGAGATACGCGCGGTAGAGCTCGGCGAGGTCGACCTCGTCGTCGACCGCCAGCACCGTCGCTCGGTCGGCCTCGTCCTGGCTCCCCCCGTCGGTCGTCACGGCGCTCCCCCGTGCGGTCGCCTCCGCGTTCGACCCGACGACGATACGCGCCCGGCCGTGGATCCAGCGGTCATGGTCGACGACTACGACCCGACCCGTATAAATCAACGGGTCGGGACTATCAGCTGGGATAACTCCCGCCCGAAGGAACGTGGCCCGCCGAGGAGGGCGTGGGCCACCGCCGCGGGGCCGAGGCGGTCGGTTCGGGACTCCCGCGGGCATCGTTCCGGACGGCGACGTTGACCCAAAGGCACATTTACGCGGATGACGTAGCGCCCTCCAACGAATGTCTCACAGCCCGTCACTGCCGGACCGCCCTCGCCTGGAGATCGATCCGGAGATGAACGAGGCGGAGCGACTCGAAGCGATCCGCCAGCACTACCGGCGGATCGTCCGGCTCAACGATGAGCTCCAGGACCGTCTGGACGACGCGCAGGGCCGCCGCGGGGACCTCCGAACCGACGTCGACGAGCTGAAACGCGAAAACGAGGTGCTCAAGACCACCTCGCTGTACATCGCGTCCGTCGAGGAGCTGACCGAGGACGGCGTCGTGATCAAACAGCACGGCAACAACCAGGAAGTGCTGACGCAGACGTCGACCCGGCTCGACGCCGACCTCCGGCCGGGCGACCGCGTCGCGATCAACGACTCGTTCGCGATCCAGCGGGTGCTCGACGACGAGACGGATTCCCGGGCGCAGGCGATGGAGGTCACGGCCTCCCCCGACGTCACCTACGCCGACATCGGCGGCATCGACGAGCAGATCCGCGAGGTGCGCGAGGCCGTCGAGGACCCCCTCGAGAACCCCGAACAGTTCGAGGCCGTCGGCGTCGATCCCCCGAGCGGCGTCCTGCTCCACGGCCCGCCGGGAACGGGCAAGACGATGCTCGCGAAGGCCGTCGCCAACGAGTCCGACGCCACGTTCATCAAGATGGCCGGCTCCGAGCTCGTCCGGAAGTTCATCGGCGAGGGCTCCCGACTCGTCCGCGACCTCTTCGAGCTGGCGGCGGACCGCGAGCCCGCGGTGATCTTCATCGACGAGATCGACGCCGTCGCCTCGAAGCGCACGGACTCGAAGACGTCCGGCGACGCCGAGGTGCAGCGCACGATGATGCAGCTACTCTCGGAGATGGACGGCTTCGACGAGCGCGGCGAGATCCGCATCATGGCCGCCACCAACCGCTTCGACATGCTCGACGAGGCGATCCTCCGGCCGGGGCGGTTCGACCGCCTCATCGAGGTGCCGGTGCCGGACGCCGAGGGCCGCAAGCGCGTCCTCGAGATCCACTCGGCTGGGATGAACGTCGACGACGACGTCGACGTCGGCGCGATCGCTCGCGACCTCGACGGCTACAGCGGGGCCGAGATCGCGTCGATCGCGACCGAGGCCGGGATGTTCGCCATCCGTGACGGCCGCACGGAGGTCCACCGCATCGACTTCGAGAAGGCGCGCGAGAAGCTGGAGGAGGACGACGACGGGACGGCCGAGCGCGCGATCGACTACCAGTACTAGCGCCCGCGCCCGGTGGCCCCGGGCCGGCGACCCGATCCCCGCGGAGTAGCCGTGCGGTCGATCACTCGGTTTCCGCCCGTCGCGCCACGTCGTGTCGCCCGAAGCCGTAGCGGAGCCGATTCGCGAGCCGCCGTGAGAACCGGCCCTCGTTGCGTGAGTCGAACCGCTCGGCGAGCGCCCCGTAGATGAGCGGGACCGGGACCTCCTGTTCGAGCGCCTCCTCGACGGTCCACGTCCCGGTGGAGCCGCCCGCGACGTGGTCGGCGACGTCGCCGAGGTCCGATCCCTCCTCGTGGAACGCCTCCTCACAGAGCTCGAGCAGCCACGACCGGATCACCGCCCCGTTGTTCCACGTGCGCGCCACGGCCTCCAGATCGAGGTCGTATCGACCGTCCGCGAGCAGCTCGAACCCCTCGCCGTACGCCTGCATCAGCGCGTACTCGACGCCGTTGTGGACCATCTTCACGTAGTGACCCGAGCCGGACGGCCCCATGCGGTCGTGGCCGTCCGGGCCCGTGGCGACCGCGTCGAACACCGGGACCAACTCCTCGTACGCCCAGGCGGGGCCGCCGACCATCAGCGAGAACCCCTCCTCGGCGCTGGCGGGGCCGCCGGAGGTGCCGCAGTCGAGGTAGGCGGCGTCCGTCGACTCGGCACGCCGGACCGACGCCTCGAAGTGGGAGTTTCCGCCGTCGACGACCACGTCGTCGCCGTCGAGGTGTGACGAGAGGTCCGCGAGCGTGGCGTCGACCGCGTCGCCGGCGGGCACCATCACCCACACCCGCTTGTCGTCGCCGAGCCGCTCCGCGAGGTCGGCGATCGAGTCGGCCGGCTCCGCGCCCGCCTCCGCGGCCGTCGCCGTCGCCTCCGCCGAGAGGTCGAACGCGACCACGTCGTGGCCCGCGTCCAGCGACCGGTTCACGACGATCCGCCCCATCCGTCCGAGTCCGATGACGCCGAGTTGCATGTGGAGGGGGTCGGCGTGGCGGGGCGTAGTGGTTCCGGTTCCCGCCGCCGAAACGGCTACGACGCCCGGCGCTCGTCTTCAGGGGCGACGATCACGCCGCGTCGCCGTCGGCGGCCGCCTCCGTCTCGCCGAGGTGGGCGCGGAGCGTGTCGACGTCCTTGTTTCCGGCGCCCGTGTTCAGCAGGACGACGGTGTCGTCGGAGCCGAGCTCGCCCTCCTCGGCGAGGGTGAACGCGCCGGCCGCGGCCGCCGCACAGGTCGCGCCCATCTCCAACCCTTCGACGCGAGCGACTTCGATGGCGGCGTCGAGGATCTCGTGGTCGGTGTTGGCGACCGCTCCGCCGTCGGACTCGCGGATCGCGTCCAGGATGAGCGGGCTCGCGCCGGGGTCGGGGATGGCGATCCCGCCGCACGCGGTGTCGATCTCGTCGTCCGACAGCGGCTCGTGGCGGTCCGCGCCGGCCTTGTAGGCGTTCACGATCGGCGCACAGCCGGTTGCCTGTGCGGCGTACATCGGGATCAGGTCGTCGGTCCAGCCGAGGTCGCGAACCTCACGGGCGGCCTTGTGCATCCCGACGAGGCCGACGCCGCCGCCGGTCGGGTAGACCACGGCGTCCGGGGCCTCCCAGTCGAGCTGTTCGAGGACCTCGAGCGCCATCGTCTTCTTCCCCTCGTGGCGATACGGCGTGACGAACGTCTTCGCGGAGTACCAGTCGGGGTTCTCGTCCATCGCCTCGGCGTACGCTCGGCCGGAGTCACCGATCTGCGAGTTGCCGTCGATCGGGTCGGTGACCGTCAGGTCGGCCCCGTGGACCTCCGTCATCGCCTTCTGGGTGAACCCCGAGCGCGAGGGGAGGTAGACGTGGGCGTCGAGCTCGGCGCGGGCCGCGTACGCCGCCGCCGCCTGGCCCGCGTTGCCGGCGCTGTTCAGCGCCACGTCGGTCGCGCCGTGCTCGCGCGCCGCGGTCATCGCGGCCGCCTGCCCGCGGTCCTTGAACGTCCCGGTCGGGTTCATCCCCTCGTCTTTAAGCAGGACGCGGCCGACGCCCATCGCCTCCGCGAGCCCGGGACACTCGACGAGCGGGGTCGCGCCCTCGCCGAGCGACACCGCCGCGCCGCTCGTGAACGGGAGCAGCTCCTCGTAGCGCCACATCGAGTCGAAGGGGCGTGCCTGGAGATCCTCCGGGGTCAGGTCGATCCGGTCGTAGTCGTACGCCGGGTCGAGGATACCGTCACAGTCCGGACACCGGTGGGTCGCCGTCTCCGCGTCGAAGGTCTCGCCGCAGTCGACACAGGAGAGGCCAACGAACGCGTCGGTCGTGTGCATACCCTCCCGTGACCCTCAAGGGGTTTCCCCCATCGCATGCCGGCAACCGGTGTGGGGTTCCTATCGCGCTCGGCCGTTTGCCCCGCGAACGGCGGGTCGACGGCATCGCTTGACGGTCACTCCTCGGACGGGGCGTATCCGCGGTGGAGCCGGTCCATCCGCGCGGCCATCACGAAGTCGGTCCGATGGAGGCCGTCGATCTCGTGGGTCCAGAGCTCGATGCCGACCTCGCCCCACGAGAGGTGGACGTCCGGGTGGTGCCACACGTCCTCGGCGAGCTCGCCGACTTCGTACGTGAACTCCAAGGCGTCACGGAAGTCGTCGAACGGGTACGTCCCCTCCAGCCGCTGGTCGTCGACGACCGACCACACCTCGTCGTCGAGTCGGTCGAGCAGCGGCGCGTACTCGTCCTCGGTCAGCGGGTCGTCCTCGTCGGAAGGCGATTCACACGGTTCGTCCGCGAGTGATTCGGACATGGGTACTCGTTCGCGATCGAGCCGCTTGTACTTTCCGCGGGTCCGGTTTTAAAAGGGCCACAGCGATCGGCGAAGCCGGTCCAGGACTCCCGCGTCGCTCCCGTCCCCGCGGCCGTCGTCCCGGCCGGCCCCGTCTGGCCCGGAGAGCTTCCACCCGGCCTTCTCGGCCGCCTCGTTCGACGTGAGGAACTCCCAGCCGACGTGCTTCGCGAGCCGGCGGTCCTCCGGCGACGCGCCCACGAAGACGTATCGGGGCGTGTTCGCGGCCGCCTTGATGTCCGCCATCGCTCGCCACTTGTCGCGGTCGCCGAGCGCGAAGTCGTTCTCGACGCCGTGGTCCGCGAGGAACGCCGCGACCGCCTCGACGTCGTTGTCGACCACGCCGACGTACCGGCTCCAGCGCCGGGCGTCCTCGACGACCGCTCCCGGGTCGGCGAATGCGCGGGCGGCGTCGAGCGCGACGACGAGCGTCAACTCGCCGTCTCGATCGTGTGGGTCGGGGACAAGGATCACGATACGGTGACATCTCGTCGACCGCGGACATAAACGCTGTGGAGGGCTTATAAGTCAGGCGGGCGTGCGGGCGATCACATGGACCTCGAGGCCACGTTCGGGACGGCGAAGCCGGTCGTCGGCATGGTACACCTCCCACCGCTGCCGGGCGCGCCGAAGGCGGACGACGACGGGGCGGCCGCCATGGCTGCGGCCGTCGAGCGCGCCGGACGGGACGCGGCGGCGCTCGACCGCGGCGGCGTCGACGGCGTGATCGTCGAGAACTTCGGGGACGCCCCCTTTTATCCCGACGACGTACCGGACCACACGGTCGCGTCGATGACGCGTGCCGCGACGGCGGTGACGTCCGCGACGGACCTCCCGGTCGGGATCAACGTGCTCCACAACGACGCCGCGGCCGCCGTGAGCGTCGCGAGCGCCGTCGACGCGGCGTTCGTCCGGGTGAACGTCCACACCGGGGCCCGGGTCGCCGACCAGGGGATCCTACAGGGCCGGGCCCACGAGACGCTCCGGCTCCGCGACCGGCTCGGCGTCGACGTCGGCGTCTTCGCGGACACCGACGTGAAACACTCAGCCCCGCTGACCGCGGAGGGGTACACGGCGGAGTCGTTCGCGGACACCGCCGAGCGCGGGCTCGCGGACGCGGTGATCGCCTCGGGCCGCGGGACGGGCGAGGCGCTCGAGGAGACGGCGCTCCGGGACGTCGTCGACGAGCGGGCCGCACACGGGCTCGACACGCCCGTGTTCGTCGGCAGCGGCGTCCGTCACGACACCGTCACGGACCTCCTCGAAGTCGCCGACGGCGTCATCGTCGGGACGGCGCTCAAGGTCGACGGCGAGACGACCGGCCCCGTCGACGCCGACCGCGTCGCGGCCCTCGTCGAGCGCGCTGACGACGCCCGGTAGGGCCGCGTCGGTCCCTCGAACGATCCCTCACCACCCGCGCTCCCGTAGGAACGCCTCCACGGCCGACCGCGTCGGTAAGCCCGCCTGTGCGGACGGCGAGGTGCAGTTGATCGCCGCAATGGCCGCGGCGAACCGAACGCCAGCCTCGATGCCGTCGACCGGATCGCCGGACGAAACGCCGGCATCCGGGCGGGCGTCGTCGAGCAGCCAGCCGTCGATCAGCCCGGCGACGAACGCGTCGCCGGCTCCGGTCGTGTCGACGGCGTCGACGTCGAAGGCGTCGACCCGGGACCGCCGGCCGTGGGCCAGCACGGTCGCGCCGTCCGCCCCGTGGGTGAGCACCGCGCGGTCGGCGGTGCCGTCGACGGCCGCCCCGACCCGCTCGCGGGCGGCCGCCTCGCCGCCGAAGTACGCCCCGGCCGCGACGTCGGCCGCGACGAAGAGGTCCGCGTGGCGTACCAGCCCGTGGATCGTCTCGGGCGCGGTCCCGCGGTCCAACAGTTCGGAGACGGGCCCGGAGAGGTCGAACGCGACCGCGGGGCCGTCGGCCGCGTTCGTGTCGGCCGCGTTCGCGTGGTCCGCGTTCGCGTCGGCCGCGTTCGCGTCGGCCGCGTTCGCGTCGTTACCGCTGGCCGCCGCGACCCGTTCGAGGACTGCCGCGGCGACCGGATCCGGGGTGTAGGCAGTGAGGAAGACGGCCTCGGCCCCGCGGATCGTCTCGAGCGCCGCGTCCGTGAGGCGGAGGTCCCGGAAACTCCCGCCGGCGGTGACGATCATCCGCTGCCCGGCGGGGTCGCGGAACACGTGCGAGTAGCTCGTCGTCCCGTCCCCGACCGCGACGTGGGTCGTGTCGATGCCGGTGTCGGCGAGGTGCTCACGGACGAGCCGTCCCCGGTCGTCGTCGCCGATTCGGCTGACGAACGCGACGTCCCGCCCGAGGCGGTCGAGCGCGACGGCGACGTTGGCCCCGACGCCGCCCACGCGGGTCTCGACGTCGTGCGCGAACGCGCCGCCGTCCGGCTCGGGCAGGTTGCTCACGGCGTGGACCTCGTCGACCATCGCGCCGCCGATCACGACGCAGTCCGGCGTCCGACTCACGGCGCATCCCGGGCCGCCTCGTGGACGGCCATCGCCTCGCGTTCGGCGACCGGCCCCACGACCGTCGTCGCCCCGTTCGCGCGCCGGACCACTTCCGAACACGGGACGTCGACGCCGCCGCCGGTCAGCTCGTGGACGGTCGCGCCGGCGACGCCGAAGACGACCCGCCCGATGCCGGCGTACACGATCGCCGTCGAACACATCGGGCAGGGCTCGGTGCTCGCGTACATCGTACTTCGCGCCGCCGCGTCCGCGTCGAGCTCGCGACCGGCCCACCGGGCCAGCTTCAGCTCGGGGTGGGCCGTCAGGTCGTCGTCGGTCCGCGTGGTGTTTCGCGCCTCCGCGACGATCTCGCCGTCGACGACCAACAGGGCCCCGAACGGGGTATCGCCCGCCTCGATCGCCTCGCGGGAGAGCTCGATCGCCCGGTCGACGCGGTCACGTTCCACGGTCATGTCCGGAGTTCCGCGCGGCGGTAGTTAACGGTTCGTCACCGTGGCGACGACGGGCCGTCGTCCTGGCCCTCTCGATCCGGTTCGTCGTCGTTTCGAGTCGGATCGTCGTCGTTTCGAGTCGGATCGTCGTCGTTTCGGGTCGGTTCGTCGTCGTTTCGGGTCGGTTCGTCGTCGTTTCGGGTCGGTTCGTCGTCGTCCGGAGCCACGTCGCTCGGGGGCGATCGACGGAGATCGCGAAGCGCGGCGACCGCGTCGTCGGTCGTGCCCGTCCGCGTTTCCGTCGCGACGGTCGGATCGAGCGTCGGCTCCTCGGATCCGGCGGGAGCGTCCGGTCCGGCGGGCTGCTCGGCCCCAGGGGCGGAGGACGGGTCCGCGTCGGGGGTCGAAGCCGCATCAGAGCTCGGGTCGTCGCCGCTGGACCACAGGCGATCGGAAAGCCACCGACGGAGGCGTGTGAGCGGGGTCATATGACAGCGTGAGGGTCAGTAGCGCTTGAACAGGATCGCCCGAACGTCGTCCTTCGTCCGGGCCGTCTCGGCGGTTCCGTCCGGGAGATCGACCTCGTAGCGGGCGTCGCCCTCCGCCTCCCGCCACTTGTCCGCGTGCGTGTCGAGGAGGCTCAACATCGCGTTCAGCTGCCCCGACCCGCCGTCGTTAGCGGCGTCTTCGGCGGCGTCGCTGTCGGCGTCTTCGGCGGCATCGGTGTCGACGTCGGCTGCGTCACTGTCGTCGTCGGTTGCGTCACTGTCGACGTCTTCGACAGCGTCCTCGGGGTCGAACGCCGCCGGATCGGCCAGCCGGTCGGGGTCGTCGACCGCCTCGGCCAGGTCGAGGAGGTACGCGACGACGTCGTCGCGCCCGACGGACGCGTACGGGCCCGCGTGTGTCGCCTCCAGCTCCTCGCGGAGGGCGTCGATCCGGTCTCGGTCGGCCTCGGTGATGTCGAGCGTTGCCATTTTCATCCCTCCTGGAACCGCCGTATCGCGTCCGCCCAGCTCTCGGCGACCCGCGGCTCACCGGAGTGGTCCGCCTCGACGCCGACGTAGCCGCAGGCGTCACACGCGACGGCCTCCGCGCCGGCCAGCGTCAGCGTCGTCAGGGCCGCCTCGCAGCGGGGACAGTCGTTCGTCACGGTTGGTCACGTGAGGCCTCGACGGCGGAGGCAAAAAACACAGGGGTCGAGACGGGGTCGACCTGATGGCGGAGCACGAGTCCGCTCGGGACGGGACCGCCCCGGGGAAATAATGATAACACCGCGCGGAAAGGACTCCGTATGAGCGACCCGAAGGAGTCGAGCGACACGAACCCGTTCATGGCGTATTACCGTCGGTACATCGGCGATCCGGACCGCACGGTCGACGTGTACGCGGGGTTCGGACTCTTCTTCGTCGGGCTCGGGCTCGGGGTGGCCGGGGTGGCCGCGTTCCTCTACAGCGCGACGTTGCCGTCGAACAGCGGGTCGATGTACGCCGTCCGCGAGGTCGCCGTTGTCGCGGCCGCGGTCGGGCTCCCCGCGCTCCTGCTCGGCGTCGTCGTCCTCCTCCCGGTCGACGTGCGGATGGTGTACCTCGGCGGCGTCGGCGGGCTCGTTTGCGTCGCCGCCGTCGGCCTGTTCGTCTGGGCGTACCCGAACCAGTGGAACGTCGTCAACCCGCCCGACTACAGCGCACAGGGGGTCGCCGTCTACAGCGTCGGGCTCGCGTCGGTGATCGGCGCGACCGGGGCCGCGCTGGTCGCCCATCGCGTCGAGCGGGTGACCGGGGTCGCCGGTGGCCTGACGGGCACCGCGGGAGCCGCGGGCGGCGGTGCCGTCGGGGCGGGCGCCGAGGGCGCGGGCGACGGGACCGACGCCGGGGACGAGGCGGTCACCGACGAGCAGGTCCGCGCGGACATCGAGCGCGAGCTCGGGGACGCCGAGCTGACGTGGGGGGGCGTCGAGCGCAGCGAGAACCGACGGCTCGAGCTGAACACGAGCGCGATAGACGACGTCGAGATCGACCGCGAACGCCTCGACGGCTCCGCGACGGAGACGCGCACGACCGACGCGTCCGTCGACGACGCGGTCACCCAGTTGAAAGGGCTACAGGGCGGCGACGTCGAGACGGCGAGCGGGGAGGGAACGGACGACCAGGCGGCCGCGCTTCGGGAGCTCCGCCGACAACAGCGGGCGGAAGAGCAGGCCGAGGCGGACGACGAGTCGGTCGTCGACCGCATCCGACGGCTGTTCTGAGGCCCCGGATCGCGTCGAGCGCCCCGCGGGCGTCGACCCGACCGTATGGGGTTTATATATCCTCGCCGACGTACCGTCGAACGTGTCCCGCGTCACCGTCCGCATCGATCCGCACGTCCACTCCGAGGACAGCTACGACGGCCACGAGCCCGTCGAGCTGATCTTAGAACACGCCGCGGACATCGGACTGAACGCGGTCGTGATCACCGACCACGACGTGATGGGCGAGTCGAAACGGGCCGCCGACTTGGCCGCCGACTACGGGCTGATCGGGATCCCCGGCGTCGAAGTGTCGACGGCCCACGGCCACCTCCTCGCGATCGGCGTCGAGGAGATGCCCCCACACCGCGAGCCGTTCGGCGAGACCGTGTCGTGGATCCACGACCACGGCGGCGTCGCCGTCGTCCCGCACCCCTTCCAGCGGTCGCGCCACGGCGTCCGGAAGAAACACATCCCCGTCCCGAAACCCGTCGACCCGACCGCGACCGTCGATGACTCGGCCGCGACCATTGACGACCCGACCGCGACCGTTGACGACCCGACCGCGACCGTCGACGAGGCCGTCGGAACCGCCGAGGGGATCGACGAGGTCGACGAGGTCGACGCCGTCGAGGTGTTCAACGCCTGGCTGTTCACCGGCTACCGGAACCGCCGCGCACGACGGTTCGCCGCCGAGCACGGCTATCCGGGGGTCGCCGCCAGCGACGCTCACACCCTGGAATACGTCGGCCGTGCGTTCACCGAACTCGAGATCGACGGCGTCGACGACGTCGCGGACGTGACCGCCGACGACGTCCTCGCGGCGATCCGCGAGGGGACCACGACCGTGAGCGGAAAGCGGGCGCCGGTCCCGATGGCGACGAAACACTACGCCATCGCCGCCGCGCGCAAGTCCGGCTACTACGCGAAGACCGGGGCCGTCAGGAGCGCGACGACCGCCAAGTGGGCGGCCATCCGGACCGCCTCGACCGCACGGGTCGGCGCGCTCCAGGGCGCACACCGGCTCGCGCGGATCGCCTCGTGGGTCCGCTGACCCGACCGCCGTTCTTCACCGTCCTCCGCAGTTCTTCACCGTCCTCCGCAGCTCCGTGCCGCCCTCCACAGCTCCGTGCCGTTCTCCACAGCTCTCTGCCGTTCTCCGCCGCCACTCACCGAGCGCGGTCCTCCCGTCCCGCCTGACCGCTCAAACGACCCTGTTCGCGTAGCCCTCGCCGGCCGCGCGGCGGCGGAGGCTCTCGGCGACGATCTCCGCGACCCGGTCCGCGTACTCGCCGTGGGCGGCCGCGGCGTGCGGGGTGACGATGACCTCCTCGTGGCCCCACAGCGGCGACGCCTCCGGGAGCGGCTCCGTCTCGAAGGTGTCGAGCGCGGCCCCCGCGATCGACCCCTCGTCGAGCGCCGCGACGAGCGCGTCCTCGTCGACGATCCTCCCACGGGCGACGTTTATCAGGTAGGCGTCCTCGCGCATCGACGCCAACTCGGCTTCGCCGATCAGCCCCGCCGTTTCCGGGGTGAGCGGGAGCGCGAGTGCGACGAACCGGGCGTCCGCGATCGCGTCCGCGAGCCCGTCGCGGCCGACGGTCTCGTCGACGTTCGCCACCGGCGTCGGCGTCCGCCTGACGCCGACGACGTCCATCCCGAGCCCGGACGCCCGCGAGGCGATGCCTCGGCCGAGCACGCCGAGCCCGACGACACAGAGCCGCTCGCCGGCCAACGAGAACGGCTCGTCGAAGGCGGGCCACGTCCACTCGCGGTCGCGCTGCTGGTCGCGGTAGACGTGGAGCCGGCGGGCGAAACTGAGCATGTAGCCCGCGACCGTGTCGCCGATCGCGTCGCCGTGGATCCCGGTCGAGTTGGTGAGCGCGATCCCGGCCCCCTCCAGGTCGTCGAAGGGGAACCGGTCGACCCCGGTCTGGATCGAGTGGATCCACTCGAGGCCCGCGTCGAGGAACGCCCCGTCGTACGCGAACGTCACGAGCGCGTCACAGGCCGCGAGCGCCTCCGTGTCGCCGGCGGGGACGACGCGGACGTCGACCCCCGAGGCGGCGGGCGTGTTCGCGAGCGCGTCAACGAGGGCCTCCGGCGGGAACACCGCGTCGACGGTGTCGTGGACGCCGAGTGTAAACGTCATACCGACGGATCCGTCCGGACGGTATTTAAAAGAACCCGAGACGGGGAGCGTGACGGGGAAGGCGGCGGAAACGCGACGGAGAACGCGACGCGACCGCGCCGCCGCGTCGAGGTTATCTGAGGAACTCGACGGCCGCCCCCTGACCGAAGCCGACGCAGAGCGTCGCGAGCCCGCGGTCGGCGTCGCGCTTCCGCATCTCGTGGAGCAGGGTGACGGGGAGCCGAGCGCCCGACGCGCCGAGCGGGTGGCCGAGCGCGATCGCGCCGCCGTTCACGTTGTAGACGTCCTCGTCGACGCCGAGCTCGCGGCGCGCGTACTCACACTGGGAGGCGAACGCCTCGTTGAGCTCGACGAGGTCGTAGTCGTCGATCGACGTCCCGGCACGGTCGAGCAGACCGCGGGTCGCCGGGACGGGGCCGATCCCCATGACGGTGGGATCGACGCCGGCGACGGCGTTCGTGCCGACCTCCGCGAGGACGTCGAGCCCGTAGTCGTCGGCGAACGCGCGGCTCGTGACGAGCGTCAGGGCGGCCCCGTCGGAGATCTGCGAGGCGTTGCCCGCGGTGACGGTGCCGTCGCCGGTGAACGCGGGCGGGAGGTCCGCGAGCGCATCCGCGGTCGTGTCCGGGCGGATCCCCTCGTCGGTCTCGACGGTCCCGTCGTCGGTCTCGACGGGGACGATCTCGTCGTCGAACCGCCCCGACTCCGTCGCCGCCGCGGCGCGCCGGTGGCTTCGCGCCGCGTACTCGTCTTGCGCCTCGCGGCTCACGTCGTGCTCCTCGGCGACCTTCTCGGCGGTCATCCCCATCTGAAGCTGGAAGACGTTGTATCGCTCCGACAGCTCGGGGTGGAGGTGTTGGTACGACTCGCCGTCCATCGGCACGCGGGACATGTTCTCGACGCCGCCGGCGACGACGCAGTCGCGGTTGCCCGCGGCGACCGCGTCGGCGGCGGAGATCACCGCCTGCATCGAGGACGCACACCAGCGGTTGATCGAGGCGGCCGGCACGGACTCGCCGAGGTCGGAGAGGAGCGCGATGACGCGGGCGACGTTGTTGTCCTGCTCGCCGCGCTGCTGAGCGACGCCCCACATGAGGTCGTCGACGTGGTCGCTCGTCAGCCCGGTCTCCGCGAGCGTGTGGTCGATGAGGCGGACCGAGAGGTCCTCGCTCCGGACGTCCGCGTAGACGCCCCCGTCTTTCCCCTGCGGTGTTCGATACGCGGCCGCGATCACGGGCGTCGTCTCGTCGGTCATACCCGAACACAGACCGGTCACCGGCTTAAAACGGCGTGGAACCCCGAGGAATCGGTCCGTAGTTTACGGCCGGTCGGGGCGGAGAGCGGTGCAGTGAGGACGGCGGCCCTGCGTGACGGGGAACGGCGCGACGAGGACCGCGGACGGCGCGTGACGAGAGCGGCGCGGTGAGGACGACGAGCCGCGACGGGGAGCGCGGGACCGTTCGACGGCCTTAAGCGGCCACCACCGTTATCTCACGGGGATGAGTGACCCGGCGCTCGACGTGGTCGAGTTCGTGCTGACCGCCCACCTATACTCCGAGAACCGCGACCTCGACGAGAACGACCTGCCGCCACGGTTTCGGCAGGTGTTCTGGTCGGATACTGCCGGCGGCGACGCCCCGGGCGGCGTCGAGCGCCCGCTGAAAGCGACCGACGGCGTGACCCGCACGGCGACGGGCGTCGAACACCCCTGGGAGGCGGTCTCGGACCTGCTGTTCACCCAGCGGACCGACTTCTCCGGCGAGATCACGCTCACCCAGCCGGGGATGGCGCTGGAGTGGCTCCACGACCGCGCGGACGACGAGCGGCTCGCGTCGAACCCGACGATCGTCGCCGCGCTCGAGAGCGCCGAGGGGCTCGACGCGCCGGTCTCCCACGAGGAGGCGCGCGACGGGACGCGGCCGATCCACGCCGACAGGGTCTGGATCGACGCGCTCCTCGAGGAGTACTTCGACGAGGACGAGGACGGCGAGATGCTCGACCTCGTCAACGTTCGCGCGCCCGAGGAGATCGAGACCACCCTTCAGGACCTCGTGCTCACCGGCGACCAGGAGGAGGAGATCCAGAAGATCGTCAAGGCGATCGAACACCGCGAGTACCTCGCGCGGATCGGCCTCCGCGAGATCGGCAAGCTGCTGTTCGTCGGGCCGCCGGGCACCGGGAAGACCACGATATCGCGGGGGCTCGCCCACGAGCTCGGCCTCCCGTTCGTCGAGGTGAAGCTGTCGATGATCACCAGCCAGTACCTCGGCGAGACGGCCAAGAACGTCGAGAAGACGTTCGAGGTCGCAAAACGGCTCTCCCCGTGTATCCTCTTCATCGACGAGTTCGACTCCGTGGCGAAGACGCGCCGCTCCGACGAACACGCCGCGTTGAAGCGCGCGGTCAACACCCTGCTCAAGTCGATCGACGAGGTGTCGCTCGTCCGCGACGAGGTGCTGCTCATCGGCGCGACCAACCACCCGGACCAGCTCGACGCGGCCGCCTGGCGGCGGTTCGACGAGATCGTCAACTTCCCGAAGCCGGACCGGGACATGCGCGCCGACATCCTCCGGATCGTCACCAGACAGATGCAGATCGCCGACTTCGATCCCGAAGAGGTCGCCGACCGGACCGCCGGGCTCACGGGCTCTGACCTCCGGATGGTCCTTCGGGAGGCCGTCCTCGGCGCGCTCACGGAGGACCGGATGACGATCACCCAGACGGACGTGATGGAGGCCGTCGCCGACTTCGAGGAGCGTGACAACCTCAAGAACATGGACATGATCGACGGCGAGGGCGCCGAGATCGTCGGCCACACGAACAGCGACGGCGACGACCACAGCGACCACGACCACGACCACAGCGATCACGACCACGACCACAGCGATCACGACCACGCACACGACGCCGCGCCCGATCAGGCGGACGACTGATCCCAACGGAGCGAGGACCGATCCCAACGGAGCGAGGACCGATCCCGGTGGAGCAATGGCCGATCACACCCCGGTATCGGACGGCACCGGCGGTTAGTGGCGGTCGTGATACCGTTCGATCGCGCGGTCCGCCCCGGTCGAGAGGAAGCCGACGTCGGTCCCGACGATCAGGAAGTCGAACCCCGCCTCGAGCCACGCGTCGATCCGCGCCTCGCTCGTCGCCAGCGTCCCGACGGGGACTCCGGCTTCGTCGCCGGCCGCGACCGTCGCGTCGATCGCCTCCCGGACGGCCGGGTCGTCGAACGCGCGGAACCGACCCATGGACGCCGAGAGGTCCGCGGGCCCGACGAACAGCGCGTCGATCCCGTCGACGGCCGCGATCTCGCCCGCCGCCGCGACCGCCCGCTCCGTCTCTATCTGCGCGATGACGGCGATCGAAAACGAGTCGTGGCGGACGTACTCGTCGAGCCGCCGACCGTAATCGGACGCCCGGCTGGCGGCGACCCCTCGCCGACCGGTCCCGGCGGACTCCCCGTCGCCATCGACCTGTGGCGGGTAGCGACACGCCTCCACGAGCGCCGCGGCCTCGGCGGCCGAGTTCACCTGCGGGGCCATCAGCCCCGCTGGCCCCGCGTCGAGGACCCGCTTGATACGGACCGGATCGTTCTCGGCGACCCTGACGACCGTCTCGGTGTCACCGGGGGCCGCATCGACGGCCCGCACCATGTTCTCGACTGACTCGGTCGTCGTCGGCGCGTGCTCGGTGTCGACGGTGACGAAATCGAACGCCGCCGTCGACAGCGCTTCGGCGACGGTCGGGGACGGCACCGAACACCAGCCGCCGACCGGTCGCTCGCCCGCGTGAAGCCGCCGTGTGAGATCCATGCCCGACGTTCACGAAGGGGCGATAAAAACGTGCGCGACGTCGGAGGAGGCGGGGGCGATGGAGATGGCGGGTGTGATGGAGATGGCGGGTGTGATGGAGATGACGGAGCAGCGGCGCCGCTCCTGGACGGTGCGTGCTGGAGAACCGAGACGGGCCGGAGAAACGGTGCGGGCCCGGGTTACAGACGGCCGACGTTCTCGACGGCGACGGACTCGACGCCTTCGACGCCCTCGAACGCCTCCTCGACGGCCTCGGTGCCGCCGGCACCGTCGGGGACGATGACGGTCGGGAGCAGCGCGACGAGCCCGAACGCGACGTCGTCGCGCTCGAAGCCGCGGATCTTCGCGCCCTGCGGGAGCGACTCCTCGAGTCGGTCCTGGAGCGCGTCGAGGTCGACGTCGGGACTGTTCGGCATCACCTTGATGATGGCGGCGACGTCACCCATCTCAGGGCCCTCGGAACCCGCAGTCGGGGCAGTCGTAGAGGTTGCTCTGTTTCCGGCACTTCGCGCACCGGTGGATGGTCGTCCCGCAGTCCGGGCAGGCGAACGTCGCGGCGTTCATGCCGGACACCTGAATGCCGCAGGAGACGCACTTCCGCGCGCCTCGGGTTTCACTCTCGCTCATACCTCAACACACCGTCGCGCGACTTTTAACCGTTGTTCTTTGCACCCGTCCCGCAGAACCGGGCGGCGACACGACTGACGGGTCGGATGTCGACGCGATCGGCGCGCGCCTCGCGTCGACGCCCGCCGGCCGTCAGCCGAGCATCAAGGGTCCGATCAGCACCCCCATCAGGTGGACCCGTCGTGCACCCAGCCGCGGCGGGACGAGTCCGAGCGCCGCCGAGACCGCAAAGACGCCGACGCCGAACGCGCCCGCGAACGCGAACGACAGCCCCGCGAGCAGGGACAACACGCCGACGGAGACGACCGTGTAGTCGGCGTTTCCGACGACGCGCAGGTACGCGTCGCCGAGCAGGACCACGAGCGAGAACCCACAGACTGCGGCGATCGCCACCGCGACGAGCAGGACCGGGAGCGCGAGCGGGACCGCGGCACGATCGACGGCGACGGTCACGCCGGTCCGCGGCGTCCCGAGCGCGGCGAGGGCGAACAGCGCGAACACGGTGTTCGCGGTGTTGGCACCGCTCGTGGCGACGACGAACCCGCGGTCGGCCTCGCGCCGCGGCACCGCGGGCAGGGCGGCGACCGCGGCGATCGCGGCGGAGACGCCCGGGATGTACCCCACCACGGCCCCCGCGAGCGACCCGGCCGTCGCGGTGACGCCGAGATCGCGTTTCCCCATCGTGATCCGGGCGTCGGCCTGCGGCGGGACCCCGTCGCCGCCCAGCGCGTCGACGAGGACGGGCGCGCCGAACAGCCCGGTGAAAAGCGGCGCGAGGACGCCGCCCGCGTCGAGCGGGGCCGACGGGTCGACGTCGAGCGTGGCGGCCCCGAGGACGGCGCTCGCGAGGAACGCGAGGAAGCCGCCGACCGCCGCCCGTTTCGAGGACTCGGTGAGGACGAGGAACGCGACGACGCCGGCCAGGAGCCACGGGAGGTGCGCGCGGACCGTCGGATAGCCGCGAACCATGAGCCACGTGATCGGGAGCGCGAGCGGGACGGCGAGCGCGACGGCCAGCCCCGACCCGACCGCGGAGAGCCGAAGTGCCTCGCGTCCCCGACCCGCGACGACGAGTCGATGCCCCGGCAGCGCCGCGATCGCGGTCGCCGCGTCGGGGACGCCGAGCGCCAGCGCCGGGACGATGTCGAGGAACGAGTGGACGACCCCCGCGGCGAGCATCGCGACGCCTACGAGGAGCGGGTCGGCCGGGATCGACGGCGCGACCCCCGCGAGCAACAGCGCGAAGTTGTTCGCGTGAAGCCCCGGAACGAGCCCGCTCACCGTGCCGAGCGCCGCGCCGCCACAGAGGAAGGCGAGCGCGAGCGCGGCGAACGTCGGATCGAACACGGGCCGGACCAGGGCGTCCATCGAGACGGGATGGCCGCGGCTTCGGGGATAAACGTCCGGGCGCACGCGACGGATCGATACCCAAAAGTCACGCGACGGGTCGATACCCGAAGGTCACGAGACGACGCGCGCGGGGAACGAAGCGAGAGCGGTCGACTGAAAACGGCTTACGCGGCCTGCAGAGCCTGCGACTTCTTGGCGGTGATGTAGCCGGCGATGCGGTTGCGGACGCCCTTCGACTCGACGGTCGTCAGGGCCGTGACGCTCTCCTTGTTCGTCTCGAACTCCGTGTTGAAGGAGTCGGGGTAGCGCTCGAGGAGCACGTTCCCGAGCTGTTTGATGTACTTCGGTTTGATAGCCATACGGAGCGGTACCGCCGGGTCGAACTAAAAGGGTTCGTTCCCGCGCGAGCGGCCGTCACGCCTCGGTCCGAGCCTCGTCGTGTCTCGGCCCGCGCCTCGTTGTGCCTGGGTCGGGGCGTCGTCGCGCTCCGCCGGGCCGCTCCTGAACGTCGAGCTACTCGTGAACGTCGAGATCGAACTGCTCGTTCTCGGTGACCGCGTTCAACACGACGCTCGTGTTCGACTCGCGGATGTCCTCGTCGGTGAGCAACGCCTTGATCTGGTCGTTCATGCCGTCGGTGTCGGTGAACTTCCCGATCGCGATGACGTCGTAGTCGCCGGTGACTTCGTAGACGCTCACCATCTGTTTCTCCTGTCGGAGCTTCTCGGTCACGTCCGGGAGCGCGCTCCCTTCGACTTTCAGCTGCAGGATCGCCGTCACGTCGTAGCCGAGCTTGTCGTAATCGACGATGGGTGTGTATCCCCGAACCACGTCCTCGTCCTCCAGGTCGCGCAGGTGGTTGGAGACCGTCGTCACGGAGACGTCCAGCTCCTCGCCGAGGCTTCGGAGGCTCGCGCGACCGTTGCCGAGTAACGAGTTCACGAGTTTGGCGTCGAGGTTTTCGTACGTCATTACACCAACACACGTCATGGGGGGTTTAGAATTTTACGAACGTCCACTACTCGTCGGAGACCGGCGGTTCATGCACCAAGCGACAAGGCCTTTATACTGGGAGATAACGAACTAAACGTCCAGAACATGACGGACGAAAACACAAAGGCGGACGGCGGGCTCAGCGCGAAAGAGCAGGCGGTTCTCGACGAGATGGACGAGCAGAACGTCGACTTCCTCAGACTACAGTTTACCGACATTCTCGGCGTCGTAAAGAACGTTTCCGTCCCGGCACACCAGGCGGAGAAGGCGTTCACCGAGGGGATCTACTTCGACGGGTCCTCCATCGAGGGGTTCGTACGCATTCAGGAGTCCGACATGCGGCTCATCCCCGACCCGGACACGTTTGCGGTGCTCCCGTGGCGCAGCGGCGAGGACGGATCGGCCGCGGCCCGCCTCATCTGTGACATCGTCACGACCGAGGGCGAGCCGTTCGAAGGCGGTCCGCGCCAGGTGCTGAAGCGCGTGCTCGCGAAGGCCGACGACATGGGATACAGCGTCTCCATCGGTCCGGAGCCGGAGTTCTTCCTCTTCGAGACTGACGACGACGGGAACGCGACGACGATCCCCCACGACAACGGCGGCTACTTCGATCTGGCCCCCAAGGACCTCGCGTCCGACGTGCGCAAGGAGATCATCTTCACGCTCGAGGACATGGGCTTCGAGATCGAGGCCTCCCACCACGAGGTCGCCGAGGGGCAACACGAGATCAACTTCAAGTACGACGACGCGCTCACCGCTGCCGACAACATCGCGACGTTCCGCGCCGTCGTCCGTGCGGTCGCGAGCCAGCACGACCTGCACGCGACGTTCATGCCCAAGCCGATCGCCGAGATCAACGGCTCGGGGATGCACAGCCACATCTCGCTGTTCGACGACGACGGCAACGCGTTCGCCGACGACGGCGACGAGTTCAACCTGAGCGAGGTCGCCTACCAGTTCATGGGCGGCATCCTCAACCACGCGCAGGCGTTCACCGCGGTTACGAACCCCACCGTGAACTCCTACAAGCGGCTGGTTCCCGGCTACGAGGCCCCGATCTACGTCGCGTGGTCCGACACGAACCGCTCGGCGCTCGTCCGCGTTCCGGACGCCGCCGGCGTCTCCGCGCGCTTCGAGGTCCGCAGCCCCGACCCGTCGTGTAACCCCTACCTCGGGCTGGCGTCGATCATCGCCGCCGGCCTCCACGGCATCGAGACGGACGCCGACCCGGGCGAGCCGGTCCGCGAGGACATCTACGAGTTCGACGACGCCAAACGCGAGGAGTACGGCATCGACACGCTCCCGCCGAACCTCGGGGCGGCCGTCGAGGCGCTCGAGGCCGACGAGGTCGTCTCCGACGCGCTCGGCCCGCACGTCTCCGAGAAGTTCGCCGAGGCGAAGAGCCAGGAGTTCAGCGAGTACCTCACCCAGGTGTCGGCGTGGGAGGAGGACCGCTACCTCGAGACGTTCTAACCGGAGCCACCAACCACCGGCGGCGTTTTTTAATCGGCGATCCGAGCGAACGGCGGCCACGTCGTCGAAACGAACAGCAACCGCACCGTCGAAGCGAACTGCGTTCGTCGAGCGCGGGCCCGGCTCAGTCGCCGCCGCGGTCGCGCGCGTAGTCGAGCGCTTTCCCGGGCGTCTCCAGCAGATTGAGCCCGATCCCGACGATGATAAAGAGGGTGTACAGCCCGAGCGTCGACAGCCCGAGCACGATCATCGCGGCGATGGCGTAGATCCCGTCGAGGAACGTGAACGCGCCGAGCGTCAGGACGGTCCCGTACAGCAACACGAGGTACGGACCCCAACCGCGCGCGTGGCCGCGGCGCATTCGGGACCGAACGTACGACTTCAGCTCGGACTCGAGTGCGGGCTTGTCGACGGTGCGGCGCTGGACGTCGTCCTCGAACGCGTCGAACTCGGCGCGAAGCCGGTCGATCTCCTCCTCCAAGGCGGCGACGTCCGGGGCTCCCCGGGGGCGTTCGTCGTCGCCCTCGTCGGCCCCGTGGTCCGACTCTCCGTTCATATCGACCCGTCGTTCGCGTCCGTGTTGTAGCTGCCGGTCCATCGCGTCACGTCGGGTCGGTGACTCGTCGAGCGTCGAGCGCGGCCCCGAGAGCGGGTCGTCCGGGAAGCCCGGCCGGCGGCCCCCCGCGAGCACGACGTTGATCACGGCCCCGAGCACGACCACGATGGCGGCGACGTACAACCACGTCACGAGCAGCAGGATCCCGCCGATGACGCCGTACACCTGGTACTGTCCGGCCCCGGCGGCGTACACCTGGAACCCGGCCTGGAGGACGGTCCAGCCGACCGCGGCGAAGACGGTGCCCGGAAGCGCCTCGCGGACGCTCACCTCGGGGTACGGCAGCAGGTAGTACATCGGGAGAAAAACGAACGAGAGCAGGAGCGGCAGGAACAGAACGCTCGCCATCCCGACGAAGGGAACCGTGTCGACGAGGGCGACGACGGCTCCGACCACCACCATGGCAGTAATGCCGACGCCGATCGCGACGGCGACGGAGGCGGCGTCGGCCAGCTGTTCGAGGAACGTTACCTCCTCTTCGACCCCGTAGACCTGCAGGAAGGCGGTGTCGAGCCCGCGGAACACTTTCAGCGTCGACCAGAGCAGGACCACCAGTCCGACGACGGTCGCGCCGGACCGGCCCTCCGCGGAGGCGATGGCGACGGCGATCGCCTCCTCGCCGGCGGGCGTGAGGAACCCGCCCGCACCCGCGAGCAGCCCTGCCGCGACCGCGTCGCCGAAGACGCTGCTGGCGACGACGACGAGCAACAGCATGGCGGGGATGAGCGAGACGAACGCGTAGTAGGCGACGCTGGCCGCGAGGAAGGTCACGCGCTGGTCCAAGGCGGCGTCGACGACGAGCCGGGCCGTCTCGATCGCGGAGGTCGGGTGGCGGGTCACGCCGTACGATTCGGTCGACCGATACAAAACGGATCGGGTCGGATCGGGGGAAAGCGACCGGAAGCGACCGGAAGCAACCGGAAGCGACCGGAAACGACCGGAAGCGACCGGGAGCAGTCGAAATAGACCGGGATCAGGTTCGTTACGTCCCGTCGAGGCCGACCGCCTCGCGCATCTCGGGGATCGACGCGGTGGTCTTCACGGCGGTCCCGCGGTAGTGGGCGCGGGTCGCCTCGTGGCCGGCCGCCCGGAGCGCCCCGATGAACTCGTCCATCCCGATCGCGGGCTCGCTCCATCCTTTATATACGCGGTGTTGATCGTAGTGGGTCGGCGTGTCGAGCTCGTCGGCGACGGTGTCGAGCAGCTTCCGGGCCCGTTTTGCCTCCCCCATGTCGTCGGTGACGTGGTCGCGGACCGCCCGAGCGAACGCGGGCTCGGCGACCGGACCCAACCAGATCGGGCCGGCGGTGAGGACCCGGTCGCCGCCGCACTCCGGACACGTCTCGGTGGGATCCGCGATGAGCCCGTGCGTCGCCGCCCGCCAGAGACAGTCCTCACAGGCGTCGACGTAACCGAGCTCGTCGATACAGTCGTCGGCGACCTGCGCGCCCGACTCGAGTTCGAGGTAGGTCCGTGCGTAGTGTCGCGAGACGTGGGAGACGATCGGGCGAGCGGCCTTGTCGTAGCGCGCGGCGGTGCGGACGAGCGCCGATATCAGGGTCCGGAGCCCCATCTCGGGGTGGAAGTCGGTGTTTCGCGGCACCGCGCCGTACTTCCGGATCCCGCTTTTCAAGTGGGCTCCACAGAGCGGCGCGGTGTCGGTGGCGGTGACGCAGACGAGGTTCCGCGCGTTCGCGAACGCGGGGTCGGCGAAGGGCATCGGCGTCCCGTAGGGGTCGAGGTCGACGACGTCGAAGACGTTCTCGTACAACAGGGCGTTGACGTCGCGGTGGACCGTCTCGCCCGGGAGGTCGTTGGCGTCGAGGTTCCGCTCAGCGAGCGCGACCGCGTCGGCGTCGACGTCGGCACACGTCACGTCGTACCCCTCGGCGGCGGCGCGAACCCCGCGGACCCCCGACGCCGCCATCGCGTCGAGGTACGACGCCGCGCGCGGCTCCCGCTCGCGGTACGCCCGCAACACCGCGACGGTGACGTCCCGGTTCAGCTCCTGGGTCGGGTTGAAGAAGACGCCGCCGCCGGTGCCCTCGCTCGCCCCGTCGCGGGACTCCGGGACGGTGACGGTGAGGCCTCCCTCCTCGATATCCATGCGCCTCGTTCGTCGATCCAGCCTAAAAGGGCCGCGTTCCCGCCCGCTATCGCCCGGACGTGCGCCGACGACGGATCAGGCCTCGTCGCCCGACACGCGGCTGACCCGCACCGTGCCCTCGTCGATCCGGACGGCGTAGTCGTCGACCGGAAAGGAGACCTCGATCGACGTGCCGGGCGCGAGGATCGTGTCGAGCGCGTCGGTGTCAACGTAATCGTAGAGAACGATCCCCAGCTGTCCCTGGACGTCGGTCTGTCCGAGTCCTTCGAGAGACGCGATCGCGTCGACGACCGCGACGCTCGGCATCGTTTCGGAGCGGTCGTACCGACGACGGACGCACTCGGGGCGACTCTCCATGTCATCCGGTGGCAACGGTCGGACTTATAATTGACTTGACGACTGGACGACACGATACATGATCATGCGAGTCCGAGAGCCGGCTGGAAGCGCCCTCACGCCGACTCCTCTCGCGACCCGCTGTCGACGTCCGCGGCACGAGCGGCATCGACGTCAACGCCGCCGACCTCACCGTCGTCGCCGCCGACCCCATCATCGTCGCCGTCACCGTCTGCATCGGCGCCACCGTCGCGGTCCGCGTTCTCGGCCGGATCGCTCGCGGGGTCGTTTACGGCGTCGCTCCCGCCGAGGATTCGGTTGATCGCCATGGGGGCGGCGACCCCGATACCGACCAACACGCCGACGCGGATCAGTACGGAGAGGTCGGTCAGCACGGACAGCGCGAGGTACGCCCCCGCCGCAACCAGCACGGACGGCAACACGTACGGGTTCCCTGCCGAAAGCATGGCTGAACGTCCGGTTCGATCCCTCTTAAACCCTCCCAGCGGTGGGCGTGGCCCGTATTAAACCCTCCCAGCGGTGGGCGTGGCCCGTATTAAACCCTCCCAGCGGTGGGCGGTGGGACGAACCGACCCGGACACGCCGGACCGACAGAATGAGGTAGCCGTTGGTGGAAGCTTGCGGCAAGAATGTTCGACAAGGTCCTGGTCGCCAACCGTGGCGAGATCGCGGTCCGGGTGATGCGCGCCTGCGAGGAGCTCGACGTCGACACCGTCGCCGTCTACAGCGACGCGGACAAACACGGCGGACACGTCCGGTACGCCGACGAGGCGTACAACGTCGGCCCCGCCCGCGCGGCCGACTCCTACCTCGACGGGGACGCGATACTCGACGTCGCCCGAACCGCCGGCGCGGACGCGATCCACCCCGGCTACGGCTTCCTCGCGGAGAACGCCGACTTCGCCGCCCGCGTCGAGGCCGAAGACGGGATCGCGTGGGTCGGGCCGACGAGCGACGCGATGGCTCGGCTCGGCGAAAAGACCCACGCCCGCCGCGTGATGCGGGACGCGGACGTCCCGATCGTCCCCGGCACGACGGAGCCCGTCGAGTCGGCGGCCGAGGTGACCGCCTTCGGCGACGAGCACGGGTACCCGGTCGCGATCAAGGCGGAGGGCGGCGGCGGCGGCCGCGGGATGAAGGTCGTCGAGGACGCGGACGAGGCCGAAGAACGGTTCACGGCCGCCAAGCGCGAGGGCGAGGCGTACTTCTCGAACGACTCCGTCTACCTCGAGCGCTACCTCGAGACCCCCCGCCACGTCGAGGTCCAGGTGCTCGCGGACGGCTCCGGGGACGTCGTCCACCTGGGCGAGCGCGACTGCTCGCTCCAGCGCCGCCACCAGAAGGTGATCGAGGAGGGACCGTCGCCGGCGCTGTCCGACGCGCTCCGCGAGGAGATCGGCGAGGCCGCGCGCCGCGGGGTCGCCGCGGCCGACTACACCAACGCCGGCACCGTCGAGTTCCTCGTCGAGGAGGACCCGGGCCGGGACCCGGCGGAACCGCTCGGCCCCGACACCCCCTTCTACTTCCTCGAGGTCAACACGCGGATCCAGGTCGAACACACCGTCACCGAGGCGCTCACGGGGATCGACATCGTCAAACAGCAGCTCCGGGTCGCCGCCGGCAACGGGCTCTCGATCGGGCAGGCCGACGTCGACCTCGACGGGCACGCGATCGAGTTCCGGATCAACGCCGAGAACGCGGCGAACGGGTTCCAGCCCGCGAACGAGGGACGGCTGGAGACGTACGACCCGCCCGGCGGGATCGGCGTCCGCGTCGACGACGCGCTTCGGGCTGGCGACGAGCTCGTCACCGACTACGACTCGATGATCGCGAAGCTCATCGTGTGGGGAAGCGATCGCGAGGAGTGTCTCGCGCGGTCGCGCCGCGCGCTCGCGGAGTACGACCTCGACGGCGTCGTCACCATCGTCCCGTTCCACCGGCTCATGCTGGCGGACGACCGCTTCCTCGCGGGGCTCCACACGACGAAGTACCTCGACGAGGAGCTCGATTCCGACCGGGTCGCCGAGGCGCAGGAACGGTGGGGGACCGAGAGCGCCGCCGCCGACGCCGACGAGGTGACCGAGCGGCAGTTCACGGTCGAGGTGAACGGCAAGCGGTTCGAGGTCGACCTGGAGGAGCGAGGCGCGCCGCCGATCGGCGCGGCGGGCGGGTCCGGAGGGTCCGGCGGCCGCGGTCGGGCACGGTCCCCGAAGGCGGACGAGGACGGGGACGACGGCGGGGACGTCGCGGTCGCCGCGGGCGGCGAGGCCGTCGAGGCGGAGATGCAGGGCACGATCCTCTCCGTGGAGGTCGCCGAGGGCGACGAGGTCGCGGCCGGCGACGTCGTCTGCGTGCTGGAGGCGATGAAGATGGAGAACGACGTCGTCGCCGAGCGCGGCGGGGTCGTCGCCTCCGTCCACGTCGCCGAGGGCGACAGCGTCGACATGGGCGACGTTCTGGTCGTCCTGGAGTAGGTCGTTTTCGAGCAGGTCGTTTTCGAGCAGGTCGTTTTCGAGCAGGTCGTTTTCGAGCTGACCGTCCACGAGGAAGGCTCGGGATCTGGACCAGGATCGGAATCGAGACCAGGACCGAAACCGGGATGCCGACGATCTGTTCCGGACAGTTCGCTACCGACCGCGCAGTCCCAGCAGCTCCCGGGCCTGTGCGGGCGTCGCCGCCGGGCGGCCGAGCTCCTCGGTGATCCGGACCGCCCGCGCGACCAGCCGCTCGTTCGTCGCCCGCTCCCCCTTCTCGTAGTACTGGTTGTCCTCGAGCCCGACGCGGACGTGACCGCCGAGCAGTATCGCCTGGGTCGTCATCGGCAACTGGTGCCGGCCAAGCCCAATGACGGTGAACTCGACGCCCTCCGGAAGGTTCTCGACGCGATTGGCGAGGTTTCGAGGCGACGGCGGCGACGTGGTGCCGCCACCGAAGAGGAAGTTCATGTACGGCGGCTCCTCGAACTCCTCGAGCACGGCGAGCGTCTCGTTGAGGTGACCGTCGTTGAACACCTCCAGCTCCGGTTTGATGTCCCGCTCGAGCATCTCGGCGTGCAGCGAGGATACCAGCGCGCGGGTGTTCTCGGAGGTGAGCCGCTCGTATCGGTTGAGCGGCCCCATGTCGAGCGACGCCATCTCCGGCGCGGGGTCGGTTCGGAGCGGTTCGTGTCGGAGGTCGTCGGGGGCGGCCGTCCCGCCCGTCGAGTGCTGGATGATCACGTCGTCGGTCGCCTCCCTGACCGCGTCCGTGAGCGTCTGGAACCGCTCGGTCGAGAACGCGCGCTCCCCGTTCTCGCGGCGCGCGTGGAGATGGACGACGCTCGCGCCCGCCGCCTCACAGGCGGCCGCGGCGGCCGCGATCTCCTCGGGGGACTCGGGCAGGTCGGGGTGGGTCTCTTTCCCCTGGACGCCGCCGGACAGCGCCGCGGTGACTATCGTCGGCTTGCCGTCGAGGTAGTCGCGGTACGTCATCGGTCCTCGTCGCCGCCGGCGGCGTCGGCTTCGGTCGGATCGTCGGCTCCGTTGGCGGGGTCGACGGTGCCCCCGTCCGTGCGTTCGGGGGCGACGTAGAACTCGCAGTCGCGCTCGGGATCGAGCCCGTACCGGGCGTTACAGACGTCCGCGCGCATCGGCTGGACGAACGAGTCGGTGACCGTACAGAACGCGCGGGCGACGTCGAACGATCGGTCGTCGCCTTCGGTTCGGTACGTGAGATGTGGACACTCCTCGGTCATGGTGGCCCGTCGACGGCCGTCGACTTAAAGGAGCGGGCGGCGGCGAAGCGCTCGGAGCATCGCTCAAGTACCGTTTAACTACCGTACGAGTATCGCTCGAGTATCGTCGAGTATCGCTTGAGTATCGCTCGAGATATTCGGGGACGCGGGTTTATCAGTGAACGGCGGGGATGGCGGCCCATGGAGCGGGACAGCCAGTGGTCGATCAGCCTCGATGAGTCCGTGCTCGTCGTCGAGTTCCCGCACGGGACCGTCCTCACTCCCGAGGACGCCGAGGCGCTGGCGGACCGCTGGCGGACCGTGACGACCGAGGCGGCCGTCGAGGCCGCCGTCGTGGTCGTTCGGACGACGCGGTCGTGTTCGGACGCGGGGCGTGGCGCGCTTCGGGAGGCGGCCCGGACCGGGGCCGATCGGGGGGTGACCCGATGGGCTGTCGTCGCCGAGCGCCCGAAGCGGCGCTACCTCAAGCGGACCGTCGACGTCGCCGGCGTCGAGGTCGAGTCGTTCAACGACGACGCGGCCGCGCTGGCGTGGGCCGGCGGACGATCGACGGGAACGGCCTGATCCCCACGCCGACGGGCTCGATCGCGTCGCCCCCGGCGACCTGATCGGCCCTCGCTTCTCGCGTGGCGGGGCGGAAACAGTCCCGAGAGTGCCGTGACCGGCCAGTTTTTAAGGGTGGACACGGGAGGGAGAGGCGATGACAACGGCGCGTGACCTCGACCCGGACGACTTCGGCTTCGACGAGCCGACGACGGACCAGTCGTTCGAGAACGCGCTCGCGAACGCACGCGACGGGCGCCGGCTGACCGTCGACGACGCCACCGAGCTGCTCGCGACCGGGACGGGGACACCGGGGATCGACCCGGTCCGAAAGGAGCGGGTGTTGGAGCTGGCGGACCGCCGCCGCGCCGAGACGGTCGGCGATGAGGTGACCTTCGTCGCCAACGTGAACAACAACGTCACCACCGCCTGCAACACCGGCTGTCTGTTCTGTAACTTCAAGGACAGCGCCCACGCGTTCGAGGCCGGCAGCGACGTCGACCACCCCGGGTTCACCAAGACGCCGGCCGAGTCGCGCGCGGTCGTCGAGGACGCGCTCGACATGGGCGTGTACGAGGTGTGTTCGGTGTCCGGGCTCCACCCGGCGTTCGCGTTGAACGACGAGCACCACGAGGTCCTCGCCGCCCACGACGACCCCGCGAGCGAGGTGAACTACAAGCCGCCGGAGGCGTACACGACCGACCCCGGGACGTACCTCGAACAGATGGACGCGATGTCCGTCGGCGGCGTCCACCTCCACTCGATGACGCCGGAGGAGGCGTACCACGCCCGGCGAGGGACCGACTGGGAGTACGAGGCGGTGTACCGCGAGCTGGCCGACGCGGGGCTCGACTCCGCGCCCGGCACCGCCGCGGAGGTCCTCGTCGACGAAGTTCGGGACGTGATCTGTCCGGGGAAGATCCGGACCGACGACTGGGTGGCCGCGATGGAGGGCGCGATGGCCGCGGGGCTCGATACGACCGCGACGCTGATGTACGGCCACGTCGAGACGGTCGCCCACCGCGCCGAGCACCTCGGCGTGATCCGCGACCTCCAGGACCGGACGGGCGGGATCACGGAGTTCGTTCCGCTCTCGTTCGTTCACGAACGAACGCCGCTCTACCGGCACGGCGTGGTCGACGGCGGCGCCTCCCGCGACGAGGACGAGCTGATCGTCGCGGTCGCGCGACTCTTCTTGGACAACGTCGACCACGTGCAGGCCTCGTGGGTGAAGTCGGGCGACGCTCACGGGCTCAAGCTGCTCAACTGCGGCGCGGACGACTTCATGGGGACGATCCTGTCGGAGGAGATCACCCGTCGCGCCGGCGGGGTATACGGCGAGTACCGCTCGTTCGACGACTACGTCGAGATGATCACCGCCATCGGCCGGGTCCCCGTCGAGCGCTCGACCGACTACCGGACGCGTCGCCGCCTCGACCCGGACGACCCGCCCCACGGCCCGACCCTCGGACCCCGGGCCGACGGGACGCCGCTGCTCGCCGGACGCGGACCTGACGGCCGGGAGCCCGCGCGCGTCGACGACTGAGGGTCGAAGCAACGTCGATCCGAACCCATCCGACCCGTCGAAAGGTTCTTCACTATAGTAGTAGTTAACACGGTTGATGTCCACATCGGACCCCCGAGACGTCGCGCCGTCGTGTGAGGACGCGAACGCCGACGTGACGGGGATCGTCGTGACCCGATCCGACGCCCGCGCCTTGGCGTACCTCGTCGAGTCCGGCGCGGACTACCCCGCGCTGATCGCCGGGAACACCGGACTCCACGTCGCGTACGTCGAGCGGCGGCTCACGACGATGGCGGCGGCGGGTCTCGTCGAGGAGGTGAGCGGGGAGGTCGTCTACCGGATCACGACCGCCGGCCGGGACGCCCTCGACGACTGGCGGGCCGCGGGGCGCTGATCGGACCGTCCGTCACCACGCCGCGCCGTTCGTCCCCACGGTGGTCGTGTCGTGCGCGCACCAGACGCCCGTCTGACTGACGTTTTTATCCCGAGCCCCCGTGGTATACAGTGACAATGGCAGTTCGTGACCGGGCGGCCCTCCCCGTCGTCGGCGCGGTCTGTGTCGGGCTCCTCGCGGTCGGGCTCTCGACACCGGAAGCCGCAGCCGTCCCGAACGGGGCTCCGCTCCTTCGAGGGTTACTCGTCGCGTGTGGCGTCCTCCTGTTCGGCGTCGCCGCGGTGTATCGCCGAACGGGGCACGCGGAGCAGGCGGCGGGACACGCGGTCGCCGGCGTCGGACTCCTCGTCGCCGCGGCCGTCGGGACCGGCGCCGGCGTGTGGGTGGGTGTCGCCCTCGCCGGCAGCGGGGCCGCCCTCCTGCTCCGCGACGCCCTTCGGCGCGACGGGAACGGACGCCCGTCCGCGTGAGCGCGGCCCGCAGGGCCGCAGGTCACTGCGACGACGCCTTCGTCTCGGCTTACCGACCCAGGTCGGCGTGTGCCGACGAGAGGTGTCTCGACCCGAGCGCGGCCAAAAGCGAGAGCTCGCCGGCGAGCGCCCCGACCGCGATCGCCTCCGCGAGCGCGTCCGCGTTGTCCCCGGCGGGGTCGCCGCCGCCGCGGACGCCGAGCACCTCGAGCCCGGCCGCCTGGGTCGGGAGCCCGGTCCCTCCGCCGACGGTGCCGACCTCGAGGCTCGCCAGCGAGACGGAGACGTAGAGGTCGCCGTCGGCGGTCGTCTCCGCGGTGGTGATCGCGTTCGCCCCCTCGACGACCTGCGCCTCGTCCTGGCCGGTCGCGAGGAACATCGCCGCGACCGCGTTGGCGACGTGGGCGTTGAAGCCGAGCGAGCCCGCCTTCGCCGAGCCGACGAGGTTCTTCCGGGTGTTGATCTCCGCGATCGCTTCCGGCGTCGTGTGGAGTCGTCCCTCGACGACCTCGCGGGGGATCTCGACGTCGGCCGACACCGACCGGCCGCGCCCCTCGACCGCGTTGACGGCGGCGGGCTTCTTGTCCGAACAGAGGTTCCCCGAGAGCGCGACCAGCGACGCGGACGTGGACTCCTCGATCACCGTACACGCCTCGCCGGTCGCGATGGTGGCCATGTTCATCCCCATCGCGTCCTTCGTGTCGTACCGGAATCGGAGGTAGACGTTGTTGCCGACGACGTACGGCGTCACGTCGAGCAGCTCGCCGTGGCTCGTCGTCGCCTCCGCGGCCGCCCGCAGGTCGGCCTCGTTGTCGCGGACCCACGAGACGAGCGCCTCCGCCTCCGCCACGTCGGCGACGCGGAACACGGGCGCGCGGGTCATCCCCCGCTTGGTCACCCGGGCGGTCGCCCCGCCGGCGTCGTTCAACACGGAACAGCCGCGGTTGATCGAGGCGATGAGCGCCCCTTCGGTGGTCGCCATCGGGAGGTATCGCGACCCCGAGAGCGCGCCGCCGTCGATCGAGACGGGGCCGGCGACGCCCATCGGCACCTGCACGGCCCCGACCATGTTCTCGATGTTCGCCTCGGCGTCGGCGGCGTCGAACGCGTACTCGCCGAGGACGTCGACGTCCGCGCCCGACTCGTCGGCGACGAGTCGACGGCGGGCTGCCGCGGCCGTGTCTGCGTCGGCGTGGTCCTCCAGTTCGTGGAGCCGGAGGTCGCCTGCACGGACTCGCTCCGCGAGGTCCGTCGCGGTGGACTCGGTCATAGACCCGTCTCCTCGCGGCGGGCGCTAATGGCTGTCGGTTCCGGCGGTCACCTCGTCGCTCGTCCCGTCGGACGTACCGCCGTCCCGTCGGGCTACCGGCGGACGAACTCGGAGAGCCGGTCGCGAAGCGTCTGGCCGCCGAGCTTCAGGTAGTAGGCGTCGCCTCCGTCCTCGTAGTAGCCGTCGATCCGGCGGATCACCTCGAAGCCGAGGTGGTCGTAGAAGCCGAGCGCGGGCTCGTTCGTCGTCCGGGCGTGACACCCGATCGACCGGTGATCCGCGGCGGCGTCGGCGATCAGTCGCTCCCCGTACCCCCGGCCGCGGCAGTCGGGAGCGACCGCGAGAAAGAGCACGTACCCGTCGCGTCGTATCGACGCGAACGCGACGAGCGCGTCGTCCTCGTAGAGGAGGTGGGTCGTCGATCGTCGGTACGCGTCCGTAAAGAAACCGCGGCGCTGTTGGAGCACGCCCTCCTCGCGGCGGATCCGCTCTTTGAGGTCCCACGCCTCGACGACGTGGGCGGCGTCCCCTGGCGGGTCCGTACGCGCCTCCACGTTGATACTCACTGAAACGAGATAACACCCGTACAGGATATAACTCCACCGCCCCCGCGTCAGCGTCGACGGCCACGCCCACGGCGGCATGCCCGCTGATGCTGGCAGGTGGAGCGCCGCGATGGAAACACCGAAACCGGCCGCGCCCGAATCGACCGGACGTGAGCTACGAACTCCGCGATCACACGGCCGACGTCGCCGTCGAGGCCACCGCACCCACGCTGTCGGGCGTGTTCGAGGCGGTCGCCGAGGGGTTCACCGCCGCGAGCTGTGAGTCGGTCCCCGAAACCGGCGAGCGATTCGCGGTCGAGGTGAGCGCCGAGGGGCGCGAGGCGCTACTGTTCGATTACCTCGATCAGCTCGTCTACGAGCGTGACGTCCGCTCGGTGCTCCCCGCCGAGCACCGATGTACCGTCCACGAGCCGACCGGAGACGGTACGGGAGCGGCCGGAAACGATGACGGAGCGACCGGAGACGGTGCGGGTGCGACCGGAAACGATGACGGAGCCGTCGCCGACCCCGACGGGTGGAGGGTGACGGGGAGTGCCCGGGGCGTTCCCCTCTCGGACGTCGCCGCGCGGGAGATCAAGGCGGTCACGTACTCGGAGATGGCCCTCGAGGAGCGTGACGGCGGCTGGTACGCCTACGTCGTCTTCGACGTCTGAGCCGCGGCTCGGCGGGCGGGAACGGCGTGAAACGTCTTCGGCGACGTTACTCGATGAGGACGGCGTTGACGCCGCCGGTCTGGCCGGGACGGGAGGTGACGCGCGCGCGGCCCGCGGACGTCTCGATGACGGCCCCCTTCGTGATGATGTTCCGTCGCACGTAGTTGACGTTCGAGGGGTTCTCGACGACGTCCTCGATCTCCGCCTCGACGACGCTGTCGCCGTCGGCGACCTGCGCGACGTTCGTCGAGAGCGCGCGGACCTTCGACTCGTTGCCGCGGGAGTCGATGTACTGGACGCGAGTCTCGCCGACCGTCGTCTCGGCGGGTTCGCGGCCGAGCTGGTGTCGGCTCTTCTTCGATGCGTGCTTCAGTCGACCGCCGGTGCGCTTGCGCGTGGAGCCACCCTGGTCTTTCATACGGATACGAACAGCCAGCGAATACTTGAAGCGTTCGACTCCGGCCGACGGACGCCCCCTACACCGGCACCGTCGCGACCACGGCCCCGTCCATCAGCCGCCCGAGAACGACGTGTGGAACGTCGACGTCCGCGGCCGGCCCGTCGTTGACGTCCGTAGCCGACCCGTCGTCGACGGCACGCGGGTCGCGAAGCCGTGACCGGATCGCGTCGGCGATCGCTCGCCCGTCCGCCTCGCGCTCGGGGTCGTCGACCTTGTTGACGAGGGGGATCACCGTCGCTCCCTCCGGAACGCCCTTACATCCGCCGTCGGGGCTCGCGAGCACCGCGCCGATAAGCGCCGGCGTGATCGGCTCCCCGAGCGCGGCGTCGACGCCCGCGGCGCGGGCCACCCGAACGACGCGCTCCGGACGGTGAACGAGTTCGTCGGTCAGCGGCTCGCCGACGACCCCGGCGGAGACGATGGGCACCACCACGTCGACCGCGTCCGGGACCCGCGGCTCCGACGCGTTCGGGGCCTTGAAATCGCGGACCCGTGCGCCGTCCGCTTTTATCAGTACCGCTCCGTCGTGGGCCCGTATCAACCGATCGACGGTTTCGGGTTCGTAGCCGCGGTAGCGGTCATCGCGGTCGCGTTCCGGCACCAGCCCGAGGGGGAACGCGCCGCGGTTCGCTCCCCGGACGGCCGCGGTCGGGTCGTCGGTCACGCGGAGCGTGGCCACCTCCGCGTCGAAGATCGGGATCCTGACGGTCGCGGTCACGACCGCCCGGGGAACCCTCCCCGCGAGCGCGTACATCGTGGTCTTCTTCCCGCCCGCGCCGACGACCGCGAGCGCGGCCCCCTCGGCCCGGAGCGCCTCGACGAGTTCCATGGTGCGGGTTGTCCCCGGCGGCGTAAAAACCGTTCCGCGCGAGCGAGAGGGCCGGGTGGGGAGACGATTTCGACGGCATCCCGGGTGTGATCGTGGCGTCGACGGCGTCGGCAGCGTCGACGGCATCGGCAGCGTCGACGACGGGTCCGGAGCGTCCTGTAACTCGAACGACCGAAATTCAGTTCACCTAGCGTTTATGTGCGTACACGCCGGAGGGTTATCCGGCCGCGCGGGACGATCGTGTGCCTCTGACAGAACCGATTCAACCGTCTTCCATGACGGCCCCGCCCGCGGCTTTTGCGAACGACGCCCATCGACCGGCAGCGGCGTCGTTGGACGCGCGGACACGCCGGTACCGATTTATCCCACGCCGTCAACCGATCCGTATGACCGGCGACGAGTCCGCGGCAGGGGTGGAGCCGACGCTCCGGAGCTACGGCATCAGCGTCGAGTCGCTCGACGGCGGCGAGCCGCTGGAGCTGACGTACATGACGGCGTTTCCCGGGCGGGAGGTGCATCGCCGTGAGATCGGGCGGGCCCTCAACGCGCTCCTCGATCGGGCGGACGCCGGCGCGTGGGACCCCGTTCGCGTCGAGGCGACCGTCGTCCGATCGCCCGGCGATCCCCTCGGAACGTGGACCGCCGAGGGCGACTGGTTCGAGGCGCTGATCGACGACGACCTGACGGAGACGGCGTTCTCGACGCGGGTGCTACACACGGTGTCACACGTCGATGCGGAGGACGACACAAACGACGACGGTCCGGAGGGCGGCCCGAACGACGATGGCCCGGAGGATGGCCCGAACGACGATGGCCCGGACGACGACCGGGAGGTGTCCGACGCGTGACGCGGCGAACGCCGGTGAACCGCGCGCAGCGACGCCTCGATCGTCCTCCGCGCGAGCGGTTCGCGACCCGATCGATCGCGTTCGAAAGCGACGGGGACACCTGTCGCGGGAGGCTGTACCTCCCGGGCGGCGACGACGACCCGCCGGTCGTCGTGATGGGGCCCGGGCTCGGCGCGGAGCGGACCTTCGGCTACCCGGCGATCGCCGAGCGGCTCGCCGACGCGGGATACGCGGCCCTGCTGTTCGACTACCGCGGGTTCGGCGGCTCCGACGGCGACGAACAGCTCGTCGACCCCGCCGGCCAGCGGGCGGATTACGCCGCCGCGATCGACCGGCTCGACCGGGTCGACGCCGTCGGCAACGACCTGATCCTGTGGGGCGTGTCGCTGTCGGCCGCACACGCGCTCACGCTCGCCGCCGAGCGACGGGACGTCGACGCCGTGATCGCGGTGACGCCCGTTCTCGACGCGCGGTCGATCGTGTCGGCTCGCGGGGCTCGGTACGTCGCTCGAGCGGGCGCGGCCGGAATGCGCGACCTGCTCGGCCATCGTCTCGGGCGTGGACGGACGGTCCCGATCGTCGGCGGGAGCGAGGAGCTCGCGGCGATCACCGAGCCCGGAACCCAGCGGGGGTACCTCGACCTGGTCGACCGCGAGTCGACGTGGCGAAACGAGACGCCCGCGCGGTCACTACTGGGGATCGTGAACTACCGGCCCGTCAGTCGCCTCGCCGAGATCCGTGCGCCGACGCTGTTGCTGGCGGGGACCGATGACCCGATCGTGCCGGCCGAGGCGGTCGTCGACGCCGCGGGGGAGCTGTCCAGCGGGACCGTGGTATCGATGCCCGCGGACCACTTCTCGCCGTTCGGCGAGGACTTCGAGCCCGCGGTCGGCCATCAGCTCTCCTTCCTGCGGGACGCCCTCGACCGGTAGCGACACCGACGGCCGTCGATACCGGACGAGCCGTCGCCCGCGACCGCCCTTTATGTCCCTGAGGACAGTACGTGTGGACATGACCGTCGTCGCCCTGTTGAGCGTTGCACCGGTGATCGAGGGGAGCATGTCCGCGGAGGTCGCGAAGGCGGTGGCCGCGCTCGACGACTTCGACGTGAGCTACGAGACGAACCCGATGGGGACCGTGATCGAGGCGGACGACGTCGACACCCTCCTCGCCGCGGTCGGGGCCGCCCACGCGGCCGTCGAGGCCGACCGGGTCTCCACGGTCCTCAAGATCGACGACAAGCGGACGGTGGACGCGCCGGCGAGCGAGAAGGTGTCCGCCGTCGAGGAGCACCTCGGTCGCGAGGCCAGACGCGACCGGTGACCGGCCCGCAGGCGACGGTCGTCCCGAAGCCGACCGTCGATCCGCCCGTCAGGAGCCGATCAGGAGGCGTCCACGTCGACGGCCCCGCCGGCGGCCGCGTCGCCCGCCGGGTTGGTGACCGAGAGGTCGATCGCCGCCGTCCGAACGACGCTCGCCGCGTCGTCCCCGCCGACGACGTCCGCACGGTAGACGACGTCCAGCGTCGTCGTCGCGGTCTCGCCCCCGACGAGGTCGGCGTCGCTCAGCGCCTCGCTCGTCACGGCATCGCCCCGTGCGGTCGCGTCCACGCGGTCGAACGCGACCGTCATCCCGCCGTGGACGGCGTCGAAGTCGGGTTCCGATCCGCCCTCCGCGTGCCCGTCCGCGTCGCCGTGGTCCCCGGAAGCGACGGCGGTCACGTCTCCCGGGGTCGCAGCCGGCTCGACCGCGGTCAACGTCTCCTCGTAGATCCGGTCGACGCCCCGGTCGCTCCCGACCGCGAGCGCGAGCGTCACCTCGTCGACCCCGTCGCCGAAGTCGGTCCACGAGACGTCGAGCTCGGGCGAGAGGAACACGGACTCGACGCGGCCGTCGTTGCTGGTGACGGTCGGGGCGTCGCCGATCTCGAAGGCGGCCGGGTCGCCATCGACGGCGGCCGCGGGATCGGACGCGGTCGCGAGCGTCGCGACCCCTGCACCCGTCGCACCGACGAGCGCGGCGAGCCCGCCGAGGACCGTTCGTCTGGAGGCCGTCGCGCCGTCGCGTCCGTCACTGAGGGATGGGATCGTCACGGAACGGGTTGCGGCGATATCGTTGATAAGGGATCGGGGATCGCGGGGCGTCGTACCGGCGGCAGTCGTCGGGATGCTTATAAGCGATCCGGGCGGACCGAGGTTCCCTCGAGGCGCTGATACGGAACCGACGGCCGATCGGCTCGCGCGAACCGATCGGGCATCGACACCTGGCGACGGCTCACCCCTTGACGTTGCAGACGGGGAACGTCCGGACGACCTTGTCGCCGATGCCGAGGTCGTCGCTGACGCGGACGACCTCGTCGACGTCCTTGTACACCCCCGGGGCCTCCTCGGCGATGGTCGCGCCCGACTGGGCCTTCACGTAGATCGCCTGGCCGTCCTCGAGGTCGCGCTGGACGTCGCCGCCCCAGAACTCCTGTTTCGCCTGCGTCCGGCTCATCAGTCGCCCCGCGCCGTGTGCCGTGGAGCCGAAGGAGACGGTCATCGACTCGTCGCCGCCGCGGAGGACGTACGACCCCGCTCCCATGCTCCCGGGAATGATCACGGGCTGGCCGACCGACCGGTACGCCTCCGGCACGTCCTCGTGACCGGCGGGGAACGCGCGCGTCGCGCCCTTTCGGTGGACGTAGAGCTCGCGCTCCTCGCGGTCGACCGCGTCCTCGGCGACGGCCGGGAGCCCGTCCGGACCGACGTCGACCTCGTGGGCCTCCTTTTTCGCGATGTTGTGGGCGACGTCGTACAGCAGCTCCATGCCGAGGTCGTCGATCGGGTCGGCGTCGAAGACGTCACCGAACACCGCCCGCGTCCGGTGGGTGATCAGCTGCCGGTTCACCCACGCGAAGTTGATACACGCGCCCATCGCGCCGTAGTACTCCTCGGCGAGCTCGGACCCCGCCGGCGCGGCCGCGAGCTCCTTGTCCGGCAGCGACGCCAGCAGGTCCCCGTGGCGCTTCTCGATCCGCCGGAGGTAGTCGTTACACGTCTGGTGGCCGAGCCCGCGGCTTCCACAGTGGATCAGGACGACGATCTGTCCCGCCGAGAGCCCGTAGGCGTCGGCGACCTCCTCGCGGAACACGTCGGTGACGCGTTGGACCTCGAGGAAGTGGTTGCCGGAGCCGAGCGACCCCATCTGGTTCCGCCCCCGGTCCTTCGCCTTCTGTGAGACGTACTCCGGGCGCGCGTCGGCCCGTCGCCCTTCGTCCTCACAGTGGGCGAGGTCGGACTCGATCCCGTACCCTTCGTCGATCGCCCACTCGACGCCGCGTTCGAGCGCGCCCTCGATGGCGTCGGCGTCGCCCTCGATCACTCCGCCTCCGCCGAGCCCCGACGGGATCGCCTCGAACAGCGCGTCGACGAGCTCCTCCTCGCGCCCGCGGACGTCGTCGTACGTCAGGTCGGTTCGGACCATCCGGACGCCGCAGTTGATGTCGTAGCCGACCGCGCCGGGCGAGATACAGCCGGTTTCCGTGTCGATCGCGCCGACGCCGCCGACCGGAAAGCCGTACCCCTGGTGGCCGTCGGGCATACAGATCGCCGGCTCGACGATCCCCGGGAGGTGCGTCGCGTTTCGGAGCTGTTGGAGCGTCTTGTCTTCCCCGATCTCGGACAGCAGCTCCTCGCTGGCGAGGACCCGCGCGTCGACGTTCATCTCCCCCTCGCGTGCGATCTCCCAGACGTGCTGGCGTACCTTCTCGAGCCGGATCCCGCCGAACTCTCGCGTAGTCATACACGACCGTTCGGTGCCACCACAAAAGGGCGTTGCGTCCGGCGGGGACGGACGGCGTGGCGGCGCGGCGAGCCACCTGAACGGAAAACGGGAGGGTCAGATCAGTGCTCGACGAGCCGCCCGGGAGCCGTCAGCGCCGGTCCGTCGGCAGCACGAGCGCGGCGTACACCCGCCCGAGAACCAGTCCGTACACCGCGTGTGCGATCGCGATCACGGCCGCGAACTCGGCATCGGCGGTGACGCCCGGCAGGGGAAGCGTCGGGATCGGGAGTTCGGTCGCCCCGGCGAGCGCCAGCGACGTCGGGAGCAACAGCCCGCCCGTGATCAGCCCGAGCAGCGCCGAATGGATCACTCCGAGCGAGAGGTAGCCGCCGACGTCCGCCCGGAGGTCGTCGAACAGCGGCCGCTCGAACAGCGCAACGAACAGCCCGCCGAACAGCGTGCTGTTGAACAGGTGAACGAGCCATCCGACGAGCACGCTCTCGACGCCGACGAGCGCGCCGATCGTCGGCATCAGCCCCAACACCCCGTTTGACATCCTCTCCGCCCTGAAGGGCGAAGATTCCCACGGCACCGCGCCGCTGGATTGGGATGTTTACGGTTTGTAGCGGCCTCGAAAGGCAGCTACTGGCTGTGCCAACCAGCCGTTACTCCTATC
>LFFM01000125.1_pt1 | contig 46061 bp, 68 predicted proteins | sample 643131 | NCBI WGS metagenome assembly LFFM01 (sample SAMN03777445, study PRJNA286221) | soda lake metagenome | biome: soda lake; feature: Kulunda steppe; material: water; isolation source: sample Tc-Br brine of Tanatar trona crystallizer | place: Russia: Kulunda steppe | collected 2011-07 | reverse complement strand
CGGTTTCTCCAATGTCATCAGTCATGGTAACTGCAGCGGCAGCACCACCAACCATGACAGCAAGAACTACGAGTAGGGTTAGGATTTTTGTTGATTTCATGTAGGTTTCCTCCAAAGGTAAACACCGGCAATCACAAGTACCCCACCAAGTGTGAGGAACATAAGATTCAGTGTTGAGAGTCCTTCTTGAATATCTTCAATTTCTTCTTGTAACGAAGTTAACCATTCTGGTACATCAGGAGTAGCCCAGTCAGGTACATCCCATGTACTGAATCCAGCAAATTCGTCACTGCTACCAGACATCGAATAACTTTCAACTTCTGGTTCAGAAGTAGTGAAACTTCCATCGTAAGTAAATTCAACTTCATCACCTGCAGAAATTGAATTCAGGTTCACTGATAGAGTTTCATCTTCGAAACTACTTTCAAAGTCCTCCTCGCTGCTAACGTCAACTTCTTCAGTCATCCCAATTTCAACAACACTATCAATAGCGGCATAATCACCGACATTTGCAACAGTTACTGTGACATCATCTTCATCTACTTCAACATTAGACACAGCTACTGTGGGTGCATCAACACCGTTTTTGATATGAGCAAGTTGGGAAGCAAGACCATCAACAGTTGAATAACTAAGAACTTCACCTTCTAACGAACTTTCACCGATAATCATCGTTTCATCGGATTCAGGAAGGTCTGTATCTTCAGTTGATTCTGTTGCGTAATACACATCTTCATCTCCTTCTACAACAGAACTAACTAATGTAAGTTCTGTGGGAGAATCAACAACATATAGTGTACTTACGTTATCATAACCATCGTTCACAGTTTCCGGGACACCTTCAAACGATTCTACAGTACGTTCATCACCATCAAACTCAGAGTGATTTAATGAGTCACCAACCCACGCGTCAGTAACCCCGAGATTATCCATTGCGTTGTTAACTTCATCAAGTTCTTCCTCATCATCAACAATTAGAAGAACTCCGTTATCTTTTGCAAGATATGAAGCGATTGCAACTTCTTCTTCATCACCTGAATATGCAACATATGCGTCAGTTGCACTAACATGGTAATTTTCTGCAATTTGAATCGAAAGATCACTCAAGGAGTTACTTTCGAAATTATAAGCTTGTTCATAAAGGAACAAATCTTCATCTTGCATAATGTTACTGAAATAATCATTAGCAGTTGATGTATCTTCTACACCAATTGTACTGATTACATCATCACCATCCTCTGCAAGTTTATTCGCGGTTAATGCACCGGGTCTATACAGGTTGTTTTCTTCACCAACATAAACAACCTGTGAATCACTTACTGCATTTTCAGCCGATCCGGCAACAGAAAGCGATGCCACCTTGTTATCCTCGTTTGCGACTACAGCGATGGTTTGATTATCATCGTCATATGTAGCCTGTGCTGCACCTACTCCGGCAAATCCGGAAAGGAGCAAGCATGCCACGAGAAGGATACTTAGTATCTTTGATTTCATAGTTATCTTTCGTTATTGTTCATAACGCTGTCTCAACTTCCACCCCTACATGGGGCTTCTAATAAACAAGAAGGGTATGTTTTTACTTAACTCTAAGTGTATTAACGATTAATACATTATTCCCATTGAATTTTATTATCTGAAGGTTCTTCAACTTCTTCATTAGAGTCCATAATTTCAACCAATTTCTCTTCGTCAATTGAGTCAGATGAACCTGATGATTCCCTGTTTTGCCAAGATCTATTCCCGATAATAATTACAAGAATAAATAATGTGTTTATGAAAGCTTGGAATGGTTCTTCCATTGTTAAATAAAATATCCATGTTACAGTCAACCAAAGGGCATGTCCTTTTGCACTTGTCTCGCTAAAGATTGGTTGTTTCTTGAATGTTAATGTAATAAACCAAAGGAGGAAATTCACCATATACCACATCAAAAATGACATTGCGAAAAATGACCCAAAAATAATAAACCATGTCGTAAATGCCTCAACAATACTAATACTAAATGACCATCTAACTGTTTCTAACAAAACAACTGGTCCTGTTGAAACTTTTTCGAATACTTCAAATGGATTTGGTCTAACTCCAAGGATAAATGAGAAAAGAACTATTGAGAATATTTGATAAATTACTGCAGTTATGACTCCTTTAGTCCAATCATCAAAGTATGATCGCGCGAGTATAAAGACTACAAGAAATGTTGGTGCGTATCTTGCTATTACATACAAAAATCCAAATAATTGAATAATTGGTTCTGCAGATCCACATTCAGCAGCATTTTCAACACAAAACTGTTGTACGTCTTCAGTTGCTCTGCCAATACCAAATTCTGCAAATCCTCTAAAGAAAGAAGAGAGAGATTCTCTTAATCCATTGAATGTACCAAAAATTGACAAAATGAATTCGGTAATTCCATCAATCATAATTCTTCGTATTCACCATCAAGTGCAGAATGAACTGCAAGATTACTCAAACTTAATTGGTGTCCGTGCATTAACATAAATCCTGGAAACAGGGGAACCATGTACTTGAAGATATCTCCACTAATTGTTACCCCCACAAGTCCACCCCATGTATTTTGGAACAATGGAACAAGTGTTCCTGTCATAGGATTCCACATAAGCGCAACCATAGTTGCCACAACAGTAAATGTTATAAACCAAACCCATTTGTTATATCTGTAAATATGTGATCCATCAAACATTGGAATTGGAAGCAAATTAAAGAATCCAAGATAAAGATTAACAAATGCAATAGCAAGCCATATTGGGAAATCAGTCATCGGTAATCCAAATTCAACCAAATTCAATGTAACTGGATATATGTAATGCATAGATACAAATACAACAAATACTAATACATTTGACATAGGACCAGCAAGTCCCATCCAAAGTCTATCTAATTTTGATGAATTCTCACCAACGGTAACTCCTCCGGGTGCTGCAAGTGCCTGTCCAAAGAGAAATGAAGTTGCATATCCCAATGAAATACCAATTGGAGAGATAATGAAATGAACATCATTAATACATCTCCAACGACCAACAACTTTATGTCCAAGTTCATGAAACATAAGACCAAATGCACCAATCAATAATCCTAACAAGAAGTTCCACCTATACGCAATGACAAACATTGAACTGAGCATAATAGTTGCAAAGATAAACTCTGCAACTTCTACCCGGAGAAAACGCATATTACAACCAGTTTTCTCGGTTATACTCATTATACCAATAGTAGTGTCTACCCAATTTAAATGTACTTGAAAGAAGTTATTGATATTTTAGTATCAGAAAAACGTAACAGCGGCAACGATTTATCTCGAAGGGTTCTTTCGGCAGTGACCCGAAACCTTTTCACCCTCAACCCAGTAGTGGTCCTTGCTCTTTTCGCAATCTTTTTTGTTCATTTAATCACCTCCTTTATCTTTTTTCATCATATTTGTTTTTTACGAGTCGTCTCGAATCTTCGCCGAGTAGTTGTTCTCTTCGAGGAAGCTTCGAGCCTTCGTTTGTGCCTCTTCCTTGTTTCCGGTAACCACAACTCTATCGGAATTGTGGTCAGGGCACTTCATTTCAATTCCTTGAATTCGTTCACCGTCTTCATTCTCAACCATGCCATACTTGCCTTTACAGACAGATTTGTCACGGCTGAATGGATTAAGTCCCATATTTGATATCTCCTATGGTTGTTGTGCCGTCATCAAAAGAGGTCTCCCTCTTTATCAACCAGATCGGCATCATACCCTTTCCTATTGAGAACGCGTCTTGCTTGCTGAACTGCAGATTTCCGATCCCCAGTTGGGAAACGGAAATCGGTTCCATCAGGACAGGTCATTTCAATTCCTTCAGTATAACTTGAAGATGAATTGTTCTGCCTAACAAAACCAATTTCACCTTTACAAACACGTTCTTTTTGAGTCAAGGTTACCAACCTATACGATAAATTACTCTCTTAGAACTTAAAGGTTATTGACTTCTCAGAAAAAATTAGTCGTCTAACATTGCAGCAACTTCCGGAGTATCCGTTAATAGACCTTCACGTCGGAAATGAACTTCAATAATATCTACAACAAATTCAGAAAGGTCTTTGTCACGACCTTCACATTCTTCACGAATAAGTTGTGCGGTTTTTCCTTCAGGGACAGTTAGATTAATTTCTGAATCATCATGAGGTTGATCCTTTTTAGGAGGAAGTACACCAAGTCCAGTTTGTTCATCTCCACCTGTTCCATTATATGAACTTACATCATGTTCTTTATCCTCACCATCTGGTATATTTACTGTTAGTGAGTTATCTTCAGAATCTTGTGGTTCTGGAACTCGTTCGCCAATATTCCTTCTTTCAATTCTATCTTGAACCTTTTGAGCTTCTTCTTTTTCTTCTTTTTTCCTCTTTTCTTCAATTTCCTTGATCCGTTTTACCGAATCAGGAATTTGGTCTTCTGGTGAAACATAATCTGATTTGGCCTTAGTAAATTCAATCCCCAAAAGACTTTTACAAAGAATTTGGACAATATCTTTTGACGAATCTTTTTCAACTTCTTTCTTTGCCAACTTATATGTAGAATGGAACTTTGAATGAGTATCAATCAACGAACGCGAAAGTGCTTGTGCTAATGTATATTGTTCAGCAGGAGTAGAAGCAATTTGTTCAATTAACTGAAACGAAGATTCAGTGATACAATCACGGAATTCTTCACGCATTTTCATATTTTGACGAACTGGACTTAATTGTTGATAAATGAGACCCCGATTTTTACCAGTATTTTCAGCAAACTCAGCAATGGTCATTGCCGAGTCATCTACATCTTCATGATTTTCACACAAAAATTCTTGATTTTCTTCGTCCCACCTCCCCATTTGTTTTGCAATAAGAACAGCTCTATCGTAAGGATTTAGATCCTCACGAACTTCATTTTCTTCATAAATCATTTGAAGAACGTCAACATTTGAAACAAAACGAGTTTCATAAAGAACAGCTTGACCAATATACACACAAGCAAGATAACGACGATAACCAGTTACAAGTTCAATACTGTTACCAGTATTACGACATATAACCTGATAATGTTGACGATTATTTTTAATATTTCTTCCCAACTCAACAACCGATTTATAGAAATCTCTCTGTTTTAATGTTAGATCGTCTAAATCAAGATCCCCATTTTTAACATCAACAAATTGTTTTTTAGTCATAGGTCGAGCTTCCTCAAGGTGAGGATTTACTGGGATTTCTGATGGTGGTTTCTTGGAGACCATACTAACATATAATCAAAAGGGTAGCTTTAACTTAATATTAACCCGTAATTTACTATTTCCAGTTATATACATACCTCTTACTTATTCGTATGAAAGTATATTAACGATTAATACATTATAGTGCGAAGTCAGATAAATCGTTTCTCTCAATAAGATAAATTGGATTATTCACATTATTTTGTACTGAACTTACAATTCCATCGATATTAACATGTAATGTCCCAGTGTACTCATTCCTATTACGAACAATTTCTTGTATATAATGTTCAATATCTGGAATATTTTTATCACAATGAACAAATAACCAATTATCAGGTGTTAGTAATGGAAGTTCATTAGATTGTATAACATTCATCATTTCATCAGGTGGTTGAAATTCATTAATGAGATGTCCTCTCCAATTTAATCTATATTGAGTTGACCGTTGAATCATACTCATAACTTCGTTCAAATTATCTTGCATAATTGTTTGCCAGATTTCAATATCCATTCTTTGTAATAGCTTTTCCATTTGATTGTTATAATCACGATATCCATATATTTGACCTGTGAATGGATCTTTGAAATCTAATGGAAGAACTGGACTAATAGCAGAACGATAATTAAATTCGTTCATATCTTCGCGTGTTAAAAATTGACCATTTGTCATAGCTTGAATAGATTCAACTCTCAAGTCATTTGCAGCATAATCATATATATCCCAGAATTCAGAATGAACTAATACATCATCTGCAACAAAAACAATCTCTTCAAAATTCCATGAATTCAAAATACGAATAGCATGTTTCGCTTTTTCAGGATCCATAAATTTATATTTGTCTTGATTCATTGGATGAGAACGGTTATCTTCATCACCACGAACCAATTCAATAAATGCGGTCCTCATTTTAGAACCTCCATGTTATTTCACGAAGTCCTTTGTATGGATCCCTTTTAACCCCTTCTTCGGTTCTTTTCATTACAAATCTCCCACCAAATACTTGATCTATTAGATTATTTATTTCATCAGTATGCATCCCGGGATTTGATTTTTTGAGGTAACATTTTGCAGCACGAATACAAAGATATTCTCTTGTTTCTTTTACATTCAAACTGTTATTATCATACGGAGCTCCTTCCATAACAAGCCCATCACCCCAAATAACTGTGGGAGTTACTTCAATAATTTTATCTTTGATTGTTTCTTTAACTTTTGGTGATAATTTTGATTGTAAATGATCATGTTTCATGAAACTTGCTTCCCAAATATCATCAGTTGCAATTGTTTCAATCCAAGCACCAACCATATTTGCGTTTACGGTTTGAATCAATGGTGATGTCTCAGAACAATGAGGACAATGTATTCCATAATAATATTTCCCAATTTGAATTTCATTATCTTTTTGTGGACCCTTGAAATCTCTTTCGTAATTAAGTTCAGGAATCATTCTATTCCACCTTCTCCATCTGTACTAATGAGTTCACTAAATTCCATTATTGTTGTAGGTCCATTATTTTGAGCATGTGCTTGACAAACATTATCAAATTGACGATATCCAACATGATCATTTAACATTCTAAATCGGTTAAATTGACCGTGAAAACTATGAATATCAGTTATTTGTCCATTCTCAACTTCAACTCTTTTTAATGCACCTGGAACATCCATGTCAGCACATGTTTCCAGTGCCCATGGAGATGCAACAAGATGCATTTCAGTTCCATCAATTGGTAATCTATTTTCTACAGGTTGTGCGTACATTCCTTCACCACTATTTACAATTGCTGATCCGTATTCTTTCTTCGCCTTTTCAGTAACATAAATATCAAGGTAGATTGCGAGTAATTTTTCAACAATTGGACCAAAGAGTGCACCAAGTACTGGAAATCTACCGGCATATCCAACAATTAATGATAGGATTAACCAAAACAAAACACCAACTCCAACAGCTATTTCATTTGTTACAAAATCACTTACAACAAATCCAAGAATAATTGCAAATACAATTGCTCCAAGTTGTCCCATTCCATGACAAAACTCACAATAATCTACATCAGCGGGTGATAATGGACCATTGAAAGTTGGAGTATCTGCTTCTCCTTCAAGAATTGCCTTTTCTTGATCTGAAAGTTGGTCTTCATCTTTGCTTTCTAATTCCGCTTTGATATTTGCGTCGCATGCATCACAACCAGCCATTAGATTCTCCTGTATTGTTTTTCACGACGCTCATTTGGTTTTTTACGCTCTTCAACATAATCATATTCATCCAAAAAATTAAGATGTTTCTTGAGTTGTTTTGGTTGAAATTGTGTTTCACCCAAAAGGGTTTGTCGATCAGTCCAAGACTCATGTGACAAATATCTCAATATTTGCTTGTGAGCGTAATTCAAATCAGGTCTTCCAAATGTAACTTCATCGTCTGAAGTGTTTTGGTGAAGATTCATTTCTAATACCATCCTTGCAAAATTGAAATCATCATCAACCATCGGTATTAATCTGAGCCCTCCCTTCTTCAATACCAAGAAGTAAATCTTGGAAATTATCTAATTCATCAATAATTCGTTGAATATCCATTAATGTATCACTATTTAGGTCAGCATCTCCCCTTTTATTTTGTTCAATCTTCAATTGAGCCATCTTTGAGGTCAAAGTCATTAATTCATCATTTGTATCATTAATGTCACGGCCAACAAATTGTTTTATTTCTTCTTTGTTAAGGTTATATTCAATTTGCACTGCAGACATGACCTTAATATTCTGTTTACGTGCATTTCGAAATGCCCTTCTTGCAATTTTTGGATCTCCACGTTTGATTAATGCCCGTTCACCACGTTTAACACTCAATAGTGTCTTGCGTACTATCTCTGATGGGCTTTCTTCAAGATCAAATATTACTTCATTTGATGATGACATATTCTATTCCTCCTTAATATTTATTGCCCCTCCGCCACCTCCTCCGATAGCAGACATGAGATCTTCTTTCGTTTCAGGATCAAGTTCATCGAGTGATAGACCAAGTTGTCTAAGTAAATTCCGGAAAGTATCACCCGTTGTCTCAATTGCCATATCAGATTCACTTTTAGTTAGTTCACCAATTTTCCCTTCCATTGCACCCTCATACTCTTCAATGATTTCTTCAGTTCTTCCACGTTTATGTGTGTTTTGAACTGCAAGATTATCCATCCTTTGTTTGTTAATTTCTCTTTCATTTGCCATCCTGGAAATAAGTAAATCGTTATTTCCGTTATCTGGGACGGAATTCATTTGATCAATACTCATTTGAGTGATTAACTTTTGATTCAATCTTTCAAGTTTTCTATTTTGTTTGATTAATTCATCATTCTCCATCGAAATCCGTTGTTTTTGATCTTCAAGTGATTCCTTTTTCTGTAGAGTTTCACGATATCGATGAATATTGACATAATCAACTTTTTGTCCTCTTCCGTTAAGTTTTACAATGATAACATCTTTTTCAGCAAGATTATTTGCGTCCATAACAAGATCATTGATGTTATCAGCCCACCCAACTTTTTCAATCTTGTTTCCACGTTTAGGATGATTACATTTAATACCTATCTTGTTGCCCTCATTAATCCATCCTTTGAATTTTCCAAAGTTTTTATTCCCATCTGCAGAAATTACAGGTAAATCCTGCATCTGCTTTGAATCTGGTGGTGGAGTAGAAGTTGTTGCAGAAGATTGAGTATTTTTGACATTAGAGAGTTGCTTCTGTTGCTGTTGAAGTTGTTCTCTTAATTCTTTTTGTTCATGTTCTTTTTCCTGGAGACGCTCTTCCAACATTGCAGTTCGAGCGCTCTCTTGTTGTTTTTTACCTTGAAGTTCTTGGCGAAGTTTCTGTATTTGTTCTTCTTGTGTTTCTATTTTTTGTTCAACAGATTCATCTAATGGAGCTTGTCTAAGTTCTTCTTCAGATACTCCGTTACTACCAACTACATTTTTGACTGTTTCTATGATACCCATTATTTACCACCGTACATGAAGTCTTCTTCCTTTTTCTTCCTATAACGCGGAAGAATTGCAAATTGTGTTACCAACGATATTACTACAATGCTAATTGAACCAATAACCCATCTTATCCTCTCGCTATATCTTGTGTTAGCACGTTCACTCATATATATCATCGCTTCTGTTGGGGTATCATACAACCATATTGGTTCACCATTTTCATCAACATCTACTTGAACCCATTCTCCTTCGGGTACACCAGATTCTTCATCAATTGGGCCACGTGTAGGGTCACGTTGTTCAAATACTGTGAGTGTACCATCAGATGTTTCTACCCTATTTGTTCTTTGTTGAACCCAAGTATCTGATATTTCATCATATCTTTCGGCTTTTTGTTCAACATTTGATGTAGTTTCTTGTTCTTCTTGTGTTGATGGAGACTGGAATACTGTTACATCAGTTTGATATTGACTATCTGATGTTACAACAAAAATCCTTCCGTCTGATTCAGATTCAACTTCATTTGCAGAAACTGTAACATCTATTTGAGTCTCACTTTCATCTACATTTTGTCTTTCAATTTCACCATCAACAGAAACTGAACTAAGATTTTCACTTTCACCAATATCATATGTTAATGTATATTCCTCACCACCAATCATATGAGTTTTATCTATGGTGGCAGCACTAACGGGTGCTCCACCCACTGAAATTAAACTCAAAACTAAGATTATAGTGAGCAATTTTCTCATGGTTGATATTTTGCAGTCCTTTTATTAAGCTCTTCAAGAAGATCATATGAAATTGGTGCAACTTGTTGACAAACAAAATAATCATCAAGATATACAAATTTATAATATGTGAAATATTTTCCACTATCTTCAATTGATCTAATAATATCACCATGTTCACAATCATCAATGTTTTTGTTCTTTTTTGAATCTACCCACATTTCAACAAAATTCAAATCAAGAACTTTATCATTAGGACGAACGACTCCATCACCTGGAACTTGTGGGTGTACCCTTGAATCAGTTTCTTTATCTTGAAGATATTGAGCAATTGCTTCACGGAAAATGTCATAATCTTTGCGACCTTCCCTTTCTGCAATTTCTTGCACTTCCTGTAGTTTTCTCTCCTCAACGGAGAAGTGTTTCATTACAGTCTCCATAATTAGTTCATATACAACAGTACCTTCGGTAATAGATTTAAACTAAACGCTGAGTAAACAAAAGTAAATGAAAATTACTCAGAAGTTTTTTCCCACACTTCTTCCATTTCCTGATATCGTTTTCGAATTGTTAATTCAGAAACTTCACCAATATTTGCAAGATCTGATTGACGGACTTTCTTATATCCAAGTTGTTTTCCTGCAAGATACAATGATGCAGCAGCAAACCCAGTTGGGGATTTACCAGACTCCAACTTTGCCCCTCTTGCAACTTCGATTATATCTTTTGCCCTTTGTTTCACTTTGTCATCAAAAATTTCAACATTATCATTATGTCTAATTGAGTTTACTTTTTTCATATATCTATCAAGATATGTTTCAGGGTTTACAATTTCAATTGGAAGTCCCAATTCATTTGATAGATATCGATAAATTTTAACAATCTCATTCTTATTAACAACTGAAACATCTGCAAGTTCATCAACAGACCTACTTTTCCCAAGTTGTCTAATTGCAATATACATAGAAGCACACAATATTTTATCAATAGACCGACCTCGAATAAGATTTTTGTCTTTGGCGGCTTTATAGATCTGGAATGCTTGATTACCAGTAGCGTCATCTAACCCCAAAGATTTCTTCATACGGTCAATTTCAGAATTAACATATTGAATATCTCTGTCTTCAGAGTAATCAACATCAGTTGACGATTCCCATTCACGCAAATACTTTTTCTGTCTGATATTCTTATTTGTCATTAAACTAAATTAGGCGTTATTTGATTAAAAACTAACGGTTGATTCCACCTCATTCATCTTGTTTTTCTTTATTTTTCATATATGAATCAAACATTTCTTCAGCAGTACCTTCGTAAGTCATTTCACCATCTTTTCTCGCTTTATTAATCTCAGAATTGAATTTTTGTTTCTTTTCATCTTCTTCAGTAAATTCAACTTCATTTTGTTCGCTTTCGTCATAGCTTCCAAATCCCATATATTTATCCTCAAGTATATATAAAATTTTATTAAGTATAAATGTAGCGGTTTATTTAAAATAAACGTACTGAAATTCTATTAGGTGTACTGAAAAATTATGAACTGAAAATTGAACCTACTGAAAAATACTTCTATGTACTGAAAATATAACGCACGTACTGAAAATTAGGGCCGTGGGGTACTGAAAATATAACTCATGTACTGAAAATTACTTCTATGTACTGAAAAATTATGAACTGAAAATAAAACGTACTGAAAATAAAAGATATGAACTGAAAATAGATTATTCAATTTTCATAACAAGAGATGTATCATTTACGTCTTCAGGATTAATATAATCACGATTATTAAATGGATAATCTGAGAAATCAGCTTCAATATCAATACCTTCAGTTGGTCCAGTTCCTATTTCATTACCTGTTGTTGCAGGAATACCGTGTTTAGAAAATGTTTTAACAATTTTTCTCTTTTCATCTCTTGAAGGTTCATTAATATCTTGCCATGGAGCGTATGCAATTGGTGTTCCAATATAAACTCCAAAATTATCATTTCCGTGTTTCACTTCTCCACCAACAGTTTTATCTACTTCAATTTTACTATTGAAAAATTTTTGAGATTCATTAATACCAATAGGATCTGCATGTGTTACTGTTCCTTCATTATAAGTTCCAGGTGCGATAGCTAATTCATCTAAAAATACTTTATATCCGTCAATATCACAACCCGAAATATCTAATTCTTTAATATCACCATTAAATTTTCCACCAAGTTCTTTACAAGCTCTTTGAAATCTTTCTTCCAGGTTTTTATGAACCATATTAAAATCAAAAATATAGAACTATTAAAATCTTTATTAGAATAGAGTAGATTGTTTTCTGTTCGGAGTTGTATTATATATAAAAGGTTGTGTAGCAGTTCTATCTCTTCCTCTTCTACAATATCCACTTACATCTGTATATTCCCAACGTTGATTTTTATCACTCCAGTATTCTCTTCTATGTCCAGGAACCCACTCAAAACCCCTTGACCTCTCACATTCATTTTTCCGTAAATCAACCATACAATATTATTTATTTAACATCAATTTAATGTTACTCCTCTATTTGGTGTTGAAATCTTGATGACATGTCATGTACCATTATCATCAAAGCAACAATAAATACAATACTCAATGAAAGAGCCATTGTTAAATATGTTTCAGCAGCTACTACACGACCTGTTTGTTCTGGAAGATTAAAAAAATCACCAACCCCAGATGATTGAATAAATGTATTACGAATACCAAATACAATATAATACAATCCAATTGAAAGATATGTAATTGTATCATAAATTACATTTCTTTCCATATAGACAGCTTGCATCTTGACAACAAGCCCAATAAATATCCCAACAACCGTGAATATCAACAAGAATGGATTCATTTCCCATATTTTAAAATTTTTCTGATACATTACAACAAGTATCCAAAGAACATATGGAGTAATATAAATTGTGTAAAGAATTTTCTCATATATATCTACACTAATCATATCATATTCTTTGGTGAGTTGAAAAAGGCCTGGACCAACAAATGATATTGTTTCATTGGGATCTGAAAACAATTTCGTCAAAGTGAAAAAGATCATCACTAACCCAATAACAACAAATATATCACCGAAATAGATGACAAAATCCAATGTTTTACCCAACCTTTAGTGCTATCAGATTGCTTATACTCAACTTTTCATTCATAATTATAAAATTTTAGACAAGAATAAAAGTTTACCTCAACAAAAGACTTAATTATTAATCTATAATCTATTAATTTGTATGAAAAAATACGATTGTAGAGTAAGTTTAGGTGGATTCAGACAAACTGCTTTGAGTGATAACGCACATTTGTATTCCATTGAAAAGGCTGTTGAACAAGATGCAAATGAATATATGAAAAACAATCCAGATTCTCATTTAGATCTTAACATTAGGGTAGATTGTGAAGAAATTGGAGAAGGAAGCCCAGATAAATTTGATGAAGAATATGAAGAAGGGATTTGGATTCAGCGGTAATTTAAGCAGCCTGTGACGGATGTGGATTGTTATAGAAATATCCACAATCACTACACAGATATTTCCCATATCTGGGAACTTTTTCAATACACCCACAATTTCTACAAGTCTTTAAAATCATTTCACAATCGCCTCAACAACCCAATTTGGCGGACTTGTTTTCGAGACAATATCATTAAACGATTTATCGAGGACATAGAAGTCTGCTTGATCATCTACTGCACGTACAGCCCTTCCTACTGATTGGAAAACTTGAAGCCCAGTTGTCGTATAATACCAAGACCAATCACTTAGCTCATTCAACATATATGCAACGCGCGAGTCAGTATGAGAATTAGGATATGGAATCTTTAACAATACCTGCCATCTACACATATCATATTTCAAGTCAACTCCTTCCATCATTGACGGTGAACATAGAATTTGAACATTTGATTCTTGCCATTTCTTAATTTGTTCTTCAGCGTCAAGTTCACGATCATGTACCATTGCGCGTGTTCCAAGGGCGTCTGCTAATTCATTTGCACGTTTATACGAAGCAGTGTGAATTAACCCTTTTTCTCCCTCATGAACACGAGAAAGTTCCCGAATTTTCCCAATAATATCCGGACGAAGATCTCCTTGCTTATTATAATCGTTTCCACCAGAAAATTTATCAATAATTGTTCCAGTGTGAATAGGACGATTTTCTTTTGGGAACGGCATCGGTTTTCGGATAACTTTGGTCTTCCCCTCAAGACCCAATCGTTTGAACCATTTTTCAGGATTTTTACGATACGGCATCGTGGCAGTTGAGAGAACCCATTTGTCAGCTCGACTCCAAACGAAATTTTTCAAGAATTTATCAACTTTTATCGGTTTCAATTTAACCGACATTGTCTTTCCATTATGATTTGGAGCGTTGACTTCTTGAGTTTCAACAACCCAATGACGACCTTCTTTTACTTCCTCTCGGAACCAGTTGTATTTTTGGAGGAAATTTTCACATTTATCAACTTCCTCTTCTTTTGTGTCATCATTTTTGTGTCGCTTGGCATATCTTTTAGCACGTTGACTTACTTTTTCAAGAATTCTATCAATTTGTTTGTAGTCTTTGATATCTTTTCGACGTGCCTTTCTTTCAATTTGTTTCCCGGCATCTCCATACACATCAGGAGGAATACTCCAAGGTGAAACTTTGAAACCCGCAAATAGAGAAGCAACTTGTTCTTCAAGTGTGTGACATTCATCACAAATCCCAAGATCACGATCACCAAAAGAAATACGAGATCCGTCATCTGAGAAAACAGGAAGATATTTATCAACAATAAGATACGCAAAAGTTGTCGCAGCAATCTGGGCGTTCATTGCGTTTACTTTTGCATCCCAATACGTACATCCTTCTTGTTCAAGACATGATTTGTCACTACTTTTGTTTACAGGACAATCCGAACAATTTTGTCCAGATGCCCTGCAAATATAATCAAGACGACCTTTGAGAGCACTCATTCCCTGTTTTAGGTGTTCATCATTCGAAAGTTGATTTCGAAGAGATTTTTGAGGTGTTGTATAGAAAGCATCTCTTGCCATTCTCCCAAGAGTATAATTTGCGGCACTCTTTCCAATACCAGTTGGACCTTCAATTGCAACATTATCATATCCTTCAATCCAAAGTGCTACAGCTGACTCAACAACTATCTCTTGTTGATGTTCACGAAAAGCGGGTTGATCTTCAGAATGTCCACATGAAGGGCATCCATTTTCAATTCCATTTTCAAGAAATTCTTGACATTTTTTACATTCACGGAATGGAAATTTCTCATCAATTTCTTCAAGGATAGAACTGACAACTCTTTTAACAGCTTCGCGATCCATATTGTTTCTTGAAAGAACATCATCAGTAACCGAATCAACATTAACTTCCCCAGTTTCCATCGCCTTCATAATAGTAAATAAGCGTTTATACTACTTAAAAACAACGGTTTAGAGCGCACCTATTAATGGTTAATACGTCTATTTGTATTAATCGTTAATATATTATTGGAATTCTTGTTTCTTAATTAGATATTGATAAAGATTTGAACTATATCGTAAAGGGTAGAACATTCACAAAAAATAATATATAGGAGAAAAATAATGACTGAGTAATGAAGATCTATAAACATCACAAATTCTCAATAAACTTCAAGAAATTAATCTATAAATATTTTGACATCAAGGAATTTTATGATTCAAGTTACAAAAGATGCATCAAATTATCAAATGGAATAAAAATTAGATCAGATGGAAAACTCATCTACAAAGATATGACAAGATACATAAACAAATACAAAATAACAAAAAATTTGTTGATTTTGAAAAATGATAACAAAGAAATAATCAAAATACCATACAATAATTAAAAGGAAGACTCGAGGTACCTGTTTGTAAAGGTTTCAGGCCTTCAAGCGGTAACATAATTCACGGGGTATAGCCTAAATAAAAAAGAAAGACTTAGACCTACTTTTAGATTATAACAATCTACATTTCACTCCCAACATTTTACATTATTCAAGTTCACGAACCCACAAAACATCACCAGATTCTCCAGCAGCTTCACGGAGTTCGCTTGTACTGTTCCCCCAATGAGTTTTACAACTCACATGTATTTCATCATCATTATACTCAATTACTTCAGGATCATTACAATAAAGAGCGGCATCCTTAGCAAATTCACGTGCAATTTCTTTTGCAGCTTCTTCTTTATCATCACTAAAATCTTTTACACCAGTCTCAACTTCACCTCCTTCAATTGTGTGGTATCTAACCCCTGACTTTGAATTGAAAGTTTCTTTATCAATTTTAAAGACATATTCATGTTTAGTTCTCATCAGTATAATATAATACTTCTTTCAATTTAAATCCATTAGATTAATCTATATTTTGCATCTGGATCATTGTGTAAAATCCAAACATAAACTATCCCCAACAATAATGTAACAATCCCAATTTCAATTATTGCATATGTAAATTCATCTTCTTTCCACCATTTAATCCCATAATATGCCATATGACCCACAGGAAATATCATTGCAATATTTTCAGGTCTACTTGAAATTTCATCAAAATCAAACCACAAAATAAATATTCCAATAAGAGCAATTGCAAATCCAATTAAATCTATAACCCCAAATGCAACTGCAGATGGAAATATCATATAGAAACTAATTGATGACTTATTCATCTATACCGAAAAAACCGTAACAAAGAGTTTATCTGTTTTGGATGCGGGGAGAGGGATTCGAACCCACGGACTCCTTCGAGAGCGCATCTTAAGTGCGCCGCATTTGGCCAAGCTTTGCTATCCCCGCACAAAGTTTTTGTTTTTCTAACTAAATATCAAAAATTCTTTTGGCAACAAGTTTATAACTCTCCCAGTCAACATTCATATTTGCAGGAGAATCATCAAATGTAATATACGTTTTATCAGAATCTTTCAGGACAGTTGAATCGTGATTAGCAGAAATATCTACAAGATATTTTCCTTCAATCATGAAATCAACTTTAATCCCATCAACAGTGACATCAGTTTCAATATCTTCAGGATTAACATTTTTCAGAAGAGCTTTTACAAACTCTTTTGATTTCTTGCCGGTAACTTCACCATATCCCATGATGTTATATTTTTTATCATCAGAAGATGAGGAAACGGATCGAGTAGGTGAACTTTTGTAATCAATTCCTGTAATTTCAGCCTGTTCATGGAACATAGTTCGAATTGAAACTTGAGTAACATCACAAGGACTTCCAACTTGGTCTTGTGTAAGACCCATGCCCATTTTCCGTTGAGCCAGATAAATAGCACCAGCTACAACAGTAGCTGGGGATCTACCAGAATGGGCACCTGCTTCTTTGGTCTCACAAACAATGTACCGTGTACATTTTTCAAGTTCTTTGTATGTTTCATGACAAGGGTTATTCCCCTTGTTCTTTTGATTTTCACGAATAACAGTAACAAATCGTGAAATGTACTTTTCAGGATCTGGTGGTCCAATTTCCAATTCAATATTTTGACTGATCTTTTTGTAAGATCGAATAATCTTTTGACGTTTGACTCGAGAAACAGCACTGATTTCATCAAACGTTCGTGGAATACCTTCTTGTCGGCATGCGATATAAACACAAGCTGAAGACATCCCTTCATAAGATCTTCCGGGAAGTAGATCTTCATTATGGACACGTCGGAATAGAACCGACGAAATTTCTTGAACAGATTTCGAGAGTTCAAGTGCAGAAGTAATTCGATTAATTTCACCAAGTGAGAACTTTAGTCCACGTTCTTTACTTGTTTGTTTTGAGCGAGTATCCCACTCTCTCATACGACTAAGACGTTCTTTCTTTCGGCGTGACATACCAGACGTATTCTGTCTTCCCATGACCGTTGTAAGACCACGATCATGCATAGTTGATGTCACTGGAGCTCCGACTCGTGATTTCGAATCTCTTTCACTTGAAGAAAAGGCACGCCATTCAGGGCCATGGTCAATCATATTTTCGTCAATAATTAGACCACATCCTTTACAAATCACTTCATTAGTGTGATCATGAACTTCATTACAACCACACTCTTCACATTCAAATTCCCCTGCCGACTGCTCCTCAGTTTCCTGGAAGTTGAGTTCCACCTCAGTCGTTCTCATACTACATTATAATAAAGGCGCGAATACTACTTAAAGATAGCGGTTTACTAACTCTATTGTAGGGTCCACGACTTCTATGAACTCTATATAATCCATGAAAATTAATGATCCAGTTATTGATAAAACTAAAACAGACCAAGTAATTAACACAAACCACAATGAGTCATATTTCCACCTACCATAAGACATATTTTTAGAACTAATAGGCCAAAATGGTTTAACCGAAAATCCACCACCCTTTGTCATCATATCTTGAATAATGTGAAATGAATATGAAAGTGTTATTGTAATTGAAATAGAAAAAGCCCAATATCCAACATAAACATTGATAAATTCAAAAATATACAAAACAAATTGATAACTAATTATTCCAAAAATACCAGCAACCCAAAACGTATGAGAAAATCCCCTGTGATTCAAAAACGAAATATTTTGATCTTTGTCTGGGATATTTGAAAATGAAATCCAAAGAATATATAAAATTATCACATGAATGATATCTAATGATGTTAAGAAAAATATCAAAATTGAAAGAAATAAACCAACACCAATATGCATACGACGATGGTTTTCATTATCCATATATAATAAAAGTGTATTAATCACTAATACACTTTGAAAAAATTTTAAGAAAGGGAACCTTTAGTTATCGATATACATCGTTTCACCGTCACCAGTTTTAGTGATAGTGTAACCACCAACGCTGGCAAGAATTAAAACAAGAACACCAAGAACCCAATATGGAATTCCTACAATTGTACCAAGGAATACTGGAAGGAATCCAAAGAATCCACCATCATCAGCAGACCCATTTTCATCACCATTTTCATCATCATCAGCACCTTCATCATCATCACCTTCTTCATCTTCTACTTCAGACAAGTCAAACATAACTTCTTCTGAAGTAGTAAATTCATCAAATGCAACGTAAGATTCTTCACCATCTTCAACATCATGGAAGTCGATTTCTTCATCATCAACTTCAAGAACTGAAGAACTTAGGTTATGTTCTTCATCAAGACCAGATTGATTCAGATACACAACAACTTCTGAATCATCTGTTGCATCTCCACTAAAGTTTAGAGTTGCAGTATAACTTGAACCATTAGCGGATGATTCTACAACTTCTACATCGTCAACATCGAGGTCACCATCAACATAGAAGTCTGAATCTGTGATTTCTACAGCACTTGCAAGGTCACCTGGATCATCTGTACTCGCTGGTCCTTGAGCTGCAACCATTCCCACCGAAAAGACGGAAAGGGTCATCAATGCCACAAGGGCGACAGTTAGTTTTCGAGTCATCATTATAACAAACTAACTTTACAAACTTAATGTTTTTCTATTTTAAAGTTATCTGTCGTTACTCGAAGTAAGTGTTGTAATTCCTGTCCTATCTAAAAGTCCACGAACAAACGTTTTACTATTACCGAAAACATATCCAACAATTCCAAGAGAAAGAATAACTACAACAATTCCACCAATAACACCTAACCATTGCTCAATTCCAAATGTAGAATATGTATTCCCAAGGATAATTGTTGGAAGCAATAGAACATTCATATAAACTGCCAACCAAACTTTTCCTATCATTTCAAGTCCGCCACCGTAAATGGATTCAATAAGACCTGCTGTCAAAATTGGAACAACATTAACTGCAGCAACAGTTCCAATATGAGGTTCAGCTATTGGTCTTTTGTATAGACCAATTGTACTGAAAATTGCATCTGAAATCATTGTACCCATAACAATCCACATAATTGCAATTACATTCCATTCAAATAATGAAAAATCAAATAATCCTGAAAATCCAATAAATTCACCAAGATTAAAAATTCCAATTGGAATTGCAAGTAAATTCAATGTAATTGCAAGAATATATTCAGTCATTTGAGTCCAATCTCCAATTCCGTTACCCATTGCAATTGTTAAACCAATTGAAACAGGAACAACACTCAATACTAACTTTACAACTGTTAATATATCTGTTTTATTTCGCGACGCTACACGATCTTGCCATTCGATATTTTCCATACATTTGTAAAATAATTTGTGACAACTTATATCATTATGGAAAACTTTCCATATCTTCAAGTCTAAATACTGTTGATAAAATAAATAATATTCCAGATAACAATACCAATATTTGAGATTGCATCAAATTAATTAAAGGTGGATTAACATTCACATAAACAATAAATGAATAAATTGACAGACTGAAAAGTATCATAGAAAATGATATAACTTGAAATGTCGAAAGACATTGAAACCATGTATTAATTTTCATTGTAGAATTTTACTTTTTGAGAGACTTTATCTTAATGCACTTTCAATTGAAGAATAAGATGGCCTCACAACTTGTCCATTTAAAATCACAGTTGGAGTTCCTTCAACACCAATATCAATTCCATGTGATCTATCATCCATAATCACAGGATTATATGTATTATTATCTGCAGCGTCAACAATTGGTTCAGGATCAATATGAATCCTATTTGATATCTCTTCAACAAGTTCTAACCCATATTGATCTTGGTTTGGATAAATCCATTCAATAAATTCCCAGAACTTATTTTCATCATAATCTTGTGCTGCACGTGCAGCACTTGCCGCTGATTCTGACCATGACGGTGTTCCTGTTAATGGGAAATCATAATGATGGTATTCTAACTCGCCTTCACGGATAAGATTTTGATATAAATCTGGGAAAACTTCTGCATGAAATGTCGCACAATGAGAACATGCAAAATCTGCAAATACTTCAAGAACATTATCTGAATTTCCAAGTATTGGTCTTGGCATATCTTCAATTTGTTCACTATTACCCAAACAACCAACAATTGATACAGCACCAACACTAATAAACAACTCTCTTCTTTTCATATTTATCAGTACGTTTCTGTTTTATTTATAACCGTCTAATTTCCCACTCCTTTGCAGTGACATTTTACACACAATGATTCAAGGCCTCCCTCCCGGACAAACAAGAACACGTTCATGTTCAGGATCTTGATATGCGTTATGTTTGACTGAACATTTTACAGAACTTGGATAATCAAATTTAACAACTTCAGAACCATCTCTTCCTCGAACTCTTTCAACTTCAGCTCCACTCATTTCCAACTCATGAAATGAAATTGGTGTGTTTCTATAACCTGAACCTTCCCCATTAATTCTACAATTCCAACCTTCAGTCCCTTGGGGATTAATTCTTCCACGTTTACACTCAACTTCATGAACATTTTGATTTAAAGAAGTATTTCTCCAAGTTCTTTCTTCACTTTTCTTTCCAGGCGTTGGCTTTGCATCCGTCATTTGACGAATACGATTAATTGCGTCATTACGTCCCATAAAACTAAATTTTTGTGTCTATACTTAATTCTATTGTAGTGACTAAACAGAATAATTTTAAAGGAGACCATAATGGTCTCCAAGAATTGATGTCGTTACGTTATCGGCTGGGCTTTTTGCGGCAATGCGAGGAAACTTCTTCTCCGCTGACCCAGTAATGATCGTCGCTACTTCGACATTCGTTATATTTCATATCTGCCATACTACAAAAAAGAAGAAGTTAAAATAATACTTAAACTTTTCTTCTCAATGAATTAAAGATGACACTCAATTTCAAAAGATTCATCTTCCCAATCAAGATCATCATTATTTGTGACTTTCATAATTGCAGAATTTCTGGCAACAATTTTTGAATTATCATTTTCTGCAGTAGCACTTACACTTTCATCTGTTTCAACATTCGTTACCTTACATTTAACTTTGTATTCCATTATTTACACCTCAAATTGAACCCATCTTTTTGTTCTCCGTCCCAATCAGCTTGAGACATCAACTTCATAACAGCACCATTTCGAGCCACTACTTCTGAATTACCGTCTTGTGAAGCCTTTGCTACAACTTTACCAGATTTTCGTAACTCGCAGGTCACTTCATTACCCATATAATAAAAACTTCTTTCTGAAACTTAAGTTTACCTATGGTGTCTTGTTCCAAATAGCTGCAAATCTATCACCGATAGTAGGAGATTTATTCTCAATATCCATTTCAGGTTCTTCATTTACATTATCAAGACTTTTCCTAACAAGTTCACCATCTTCATTACAAATTGGCTGCCCTTCTTCAGGCATAATACATTCTCCCGGCATTAACTTTTCTTTTCCCATTAAATTAATAAATACTATTTGGCAATATAATCTTATTTGTAAATCACATAAAGATAAGTTAATACAGAAAAATCTTTCTAATATGAAATTTAATGACGGAATAACAAATGAAGCATACGATATTTTAAGAATATCAAGTGGATTAGTTTTGTTGATTATATCTACAATGAAGTTTTTGATGATGGATTATTGGATAGATTCTTATGTACCACCATGGTTTTATCAAAATTTCCCAGAACAAGGATTAAGTATTGTTGTTGCAACAGGATTATTTGGAATAATCCTCGGTCTTATGATCCTATTTGATTGGCATACATTTGCTGCAGCAATGTCAGCAACAATAATGTTGTTTATTGTAGATGTACTCTTACTTTCAATGGTAATAGCAGATAATCCATTAAATTATCCAGGTGTCTTTACTGATGTTATGAGAAATATTGGAATAATTGCACTATTTTTCACGACAGCCTTATTTGCATTTGAAAAAGATGACAAAACTTTAACAATTAGAACAGAATTGTAAGTTCTGGTCTGTGTTTTTCTGCAACTTCACGATATGTTTCTTGATGTTTCCATATTGAGTCAACTGAATTTGGCCAAATATCATATTCTTTTGCAACAGTATATTTAGTTGGTCTTCTATCTTTTTCATCTGGTGTAGTATTTTCATGTGCAAATGTATTTAAAACTTGAATAGCAGTTTTGAATCTATCATCTTCACGATCATCTGGATAATATTCACGCACACGTGATCTATTTTCAAACCTTGCTTTATCACTTTCGAGTCCATATGGAGGATTTGCTATCCTTTTAATTTCCCCGTCTTGTACAGTTTTATGTAATGAATCTTTAATCTTGAAACTTCTCATCTTATCTTTCCAAACATTAACTGTTTGTGAAAGTGTATTCATTGATGATGTAATTGTTATTACTTCAGGATCTTCAGAATCACTAAAATCTAATTCACCTTCTGGTGTGTAAAGAAAATTTTGATCATCAAAAGTCATTGCAAATAATGGTTTCAAACCAGCCACAATACCAATATCATTAGATAAAATTCTCCAATTGTAAATCAATATTCCATCTATATCATTATTAACAGCATATCTCATACATTTACTGAAACCATCTCTTTCCAACAAAGGAGTATTTGCTTTACATTCATCACTATTCCATTTTTCAAAGGCATACTTTTCACGTTCACAAAATGTTTGGCAAGCATGCTTTTGTGTTAACAATGGAATTTCATCTGCACCTGGATCAACTCTACCATATGATACAAATCTCATTTCCAAACCAAATATGCCCCTGCTCCCAACAGAAGAATAGAACCAAATATTGCTGCAATCATAACGTCATTAGATGATGCAATACTCCCTATCCCCAATCCACTAACACCGAGAACGATTGCTGTTCCATCTTTTTCTTTCACTCGGTTCATATATTAGTAAATAATTTATTCAAAGATTTAATAGTAACGTGTTTTTAAACTATCAATATCTATTTAAGAGTCCCTTCGGGAAGAACTACTTCATCTTCAATTCTTCTCCAAACAAAGGCAATAGTGAATGAAAATAAAACAATTGCTGCACTTATCAAAAGAATTTGTCCTGAAATTACAGCAACAACCGATTCTGGAAGATATTGAACAACATCGTAAAATCCGAATATATCAATCACATACAAAGAAGCAAATATGAGTGATAACGATAATGTAATTAATTCTCTGATTCTCCAATTTTCAATCATTGACTTTCACCATAAGTAAGAGTTATTCTAATACCATTTTAATGTTAGTAAGGATCTAACCATTTTCGAACTTCAGAAGCGACTTCAGATTTGAAATCTGAATCATCTACAAATTCACCATACATTTCTCGATAAATATTTACCATAACCAATTTCATTAACATATCAAATTTTATTTTCTCATCATTTTGTTTCATATTATTAGCAACCCTTGAAATTCTTTTTTGTGAAATAATATCATCAGAATTTGATTTAGGTTCAAAATCAGGATTATCTAATGAGAACCGTTTTCCATTCTTAAGTAGGACAACACCAAAAGATGGACCATCATACCATTTAGATTGAGGAAATTCAAAATCTTCCGAAATATTTGTATCTTTTTCAATAACATTCAAGAACGGTAATTCAATTCTTTCAAAAGAATGTTCAGTCATATCAGGTGGAAGAAATTGATCCAAATCTTTTGAGTAAATACTATGTCCCATAAAAGAAGGAGTTTTTTCCCAATCATAATTAATTGAATTCAAATAAACTGATTTACCAAAGAAAACAAGATTTTCAATATTATTTGTTAATTCATACAAAGAATTTCTGTTTACTTCAGATCTAATAAATCTTGTGGTATGCTCATATTTATCAGGAATTTGAGAATCATTGAAAAATTTTTTATTATTTCCGAATATAAGTCTGCCACTACATTCTACTTTGAAACGAAATTCATCTCCATCAACCTTTTCATGCACCCAAACATCATCATTGAAAGAATTTTTCTCAAGTTCTGATACTGACGGGATACTCTTCATCACAAGAAAATACTATCTATATGAACGTAAATACAACGTTAAGAATTACCACTTCATAACGTCGCCAGTTTCCCAATCAACCCAAAATGTAGGATGTCCTGTTTTATTTTCAAGTTCACGTAATTCACTTTCCCAATCACGGTTTCTACTTTGTTGTCGAAGAACAATACCTGTAAACCCTTCGTGCTTTATATTTTCAAATACCTCATCAATTAATCCTTTGTCTTGCCAATTTTCATAAGTTGTTTTCGGAACAACTGTATTACTCCCATTTACATGAGTACCTACATAAAAATCATTATATTCAAGTGTTCCTTCTAAATCAATTTCTGGAGATTCACAAACAATACCGTAATTAACTCCATCAAAAACAGCTGTACCATTAAGTTCATCTTCACAATACGATTCAAATGCAACAACTTTTTCAGGTTCTCGAGGTCCGGGCATTAGGAATAGAATAATTTTAACAGAAATAAAATTATTTATCAACACCAATCTTTGGACAAACTTCTTCTAAAATACATTCTTCACAATTTGGATTTTGTGCATGACAAGTATCTCTTCCATGATTAATCATTACAGAATGACCCCAACCACATTTTTCAGGTGGAATTGATTCTGAAAGAATCTTGGCAGTAGTATTCCTACCAACATCTTCAGGTACCATTGCTAACCTTTTTGCAACACGATAAACGTGTGTATCTACAGCAAAAACACCATCTTTCCCTGCATTAAATGTAAGAACAACATCAAGTGTTTTTCTACCAACACCACTTGCAGATGAAAGCTTATCTCTCACTTTATCTGTGTCGTGATAATTCACAAACCATTCAAGCATTTCAACATCACCAAATTCTTCTTTCACAAAAGAAGCCCAAGATTTGATGAATTTTGCTTTATTGTTATGTGGACCACAAGGATGAATAATTTGAGCAAGTTCGTCTTGATCAATTTCTAATAATGAATCTAACATTTCATTTCCGTTTCCAAATTTTTCCATCATCCTATCTGCAGCAGGAACTGAAACTGCATCATTTTGGTTTTGTGAAAGAATAGTTCTCACAATACCAGCAAATATTTCACCATTTCCTTCGTATTGTTTTCTCCAATAGTGCTCACCAAGCTTTTCGAGTATTAATTCTTCTCTATTTCCGTATTGGATTTCAGAATCTTCAACATCAACCCAATCATTTCTTTTATCTTCGTCCATTATTTATTCAAATTTAACAATTTTTCGAAAAGATTTATTTGAAAATTTTAGTACTCTCTTTTTGTTCTCTAATTTCTCTCATTGTGGAACACTTGGGACATTTTGAAACATTATTTTCATTTGGATAAAACACTTTTACAAATTGACTCGAAACCATTCCTTCACAATTTTCACATTCAATCATAAGATAAAATACGTACTACATTAGTTTAAGTACAATTATTGCCAAGTTGAAAGATTTTGCCAACCTTCGGCATAGATATTGAATGGTGAAAATTCAACTTCACGACCATTGTTTATATCATTTTCAAGTCTGTCATGTTTCCGTTTAATTAACTCTTCTTTGATACTCTTGTTCATCAATTCCAATTTATTTGGATTTTCGGCAATTATATATCCTGATTCATATTTGAGAATTTTCTTGTTATTTTTTTCAAATAGATAGACAAGTTCGTCTACAGTCATCCTATCAAACATTTCAAGTGTTTTGGTATAATTATTTTCTCTCATAGATTTTCAGGTTGCCGGTTTTCAGGTGCGAGGAATTCAAATCCAAGAATGTCATAAATATCCTCTTCATTTTCACCTGCCAACTTCTTGCCTTTTTCACCATTTTTGTACTCATACAACCCATATTCATTAAGTGTCATATCTAAATCAAGTGCACGTTGTCTCATCTTAACATTATGTTCAGTATTCCCTGTGAAATAAAGCAAACATGCACCATATGATTCAGGTTCAATTACTCGAACATCAATTTGTACATTATCAACACGAAACGCCATTTTAGTATCCCCACGCATAAGGATCTTGTCGGCTACATACCAATTTTCAAAATTATCAAATACTTTATTCACATTAGAAGATTCAATAATTACATCAAGATCTCCAACAGTTTCTTTCTTTCGGCGGAAAGATCCAGCAGGTTCATACCTCCCAATAAATCCACGATCTTGCATTACACCAATTCTGGCACTTAGACCTTCCCAATAAGATTCAACATGAGACCATGGTTTACGATCTTGAGCACCTGCATGAACTTCTTGAATCTCATCAAGAATATTTGATTGAGTTTTTGATCCAATTCTTTTAACTTGAGTTAATTTATCATTTTTAGCAGCTTCTTCAAGTTCATCAAGTGTTGTGATATCTAATGTTTCATAAATCCTCATTGCAGTTTTAGGACCAATTCCTTCAACCTTCATGATATCAGATAAGTCAGCGTGTTTATCTTTTAAATCTTCTAATTTTTGTAGACTTCCACATTCAAGAAATTCTTTGATAGATCCCGCAATACCACTTCCAATTCCATCAAGTTCTTTTGGATTTTCAAGCATTTCAGGTGCTGAAGATTCAAGAGAATCTGCAGCATTTCTGTATGCACGTACTTCCCAATGACTAATATCGGGATCAAGGTCAAGATAAAATGAAACTTCCTGAATAATATCTACTACATTTTTCAGGTCTTCATTGGTGTAAGTTGATTTTGCCACCATTTATTACATATAATTATTAGTGCTTATTCTATATAAAAATAGCGGTTTAGGGAATATGTATTAACGATTAATACTCTTGTACCACTCTTCATATGAAGTCTGTTTTTGTGTATATTGTCTTCTTCTTAGTTCTTTTAAAGATTCCCTTTTTGCATATTCCTGCAACGCATTTTTTGTACATTCTTGAATAACAGAACCAGAATCATTATCAGAAATTGTTTGAATACCTATATATGGATGATTATTTGCGATTGTATTATTGAATGATATATGAGAATCTTTTGAACCATGTTTAATAAAATCATGATTCGTAATAACATACATTGTCTTGTCTTCAACACTCATCAGATTAATATTATGAACATTTTCAACAATCCTATCTACAATATCAAGAAATGCTTTTTCACTCTCTTTGTCGAGAGGAATATGGTTCATTGAAAATAGATACGTTAAAAATAGATAAAATATTACCTTTCAGTCAATTCAATTTTCCCTCTATGAATATTTACATTCATATCTTTATCTGTGATCTTCTCATTGTGTGGTTGATACATTCCTTGTTCTGTTTCATATTTATCAATTTCACCACTACCTTCTAACAGAACCATTCTTCCTGTTACATCAATTGCTACAGCACTTGGTTCTGTTTCAATCCACTTTTCATTATCAGAAACACGAAATGTTGAATTATTCATATAAACATCTCCATTTACGAAAGAACAAGTTCCATCGTTTATATATTGTCCATTCCTATTAGAACACCAACTTTTGAATTCATTCAAATTCATAATTAACCATTTTTACAGAGAGTTAAAATAGTTTATATCAAATATAAATTTACCATCCAACTTCAAATGAAGTAACATTATCCCATATTTCTTTTTGACTTTCAGAAACAGAAATATAATTAGGTGCAATATAATCAGGATACATCATACCAGTACTGTCAGGATCTTTTTCTAATTTTTCTGGATTTGGTACTTGAACCTCAAGAACACAACCAAATTGACTACAAAAATCCATTTTATCATGCAAATAAATCACTCCGTCTTGTGAATTCACACAATTTTTATCACTGTTAGGATTAAGTCCTTCCTCAAGTATAATAGCAGGCACTTCAGTTCCATGATACATTATCATATTTCAAATAATCCCCATATCTTCCATTTTTTCAGGTAGATATGTATCAGTGACAAAATCTAATCCTTGTGCCGCAAGAGATTGTTGTTCTGCCTTTTTATCAATTTTCAATTGAAGTTCCATTTGTTCTTGCCAATATGAACTTTGAAATCTTGGATCTTTTAATTCATTTCGAAGTGCTTGTTTATCTCTATCTGAAAGTGGATCACTTGGTAGATTATAATCAACAATGTCTTGTGGTTCAATTCCCAAATATCGAGCATCTGGTGTTGCTAATTCTTCAGACAAATGTGCAGATTTAATAGATCCATATGAAACTGCAGAAAAAATACGATATGACCAAGGGTCACCATCACAAAATACAATAACTGGAACATCAAGTTCATCATTAATTCTTCTAATAATTCGTCTCGTTGCACGTGCGGGTTGACCTTTTAGATGTGTAATAAGTGCGTTATATTTGTTATCAAATCCATTTTCAATTAATCTGTCACGCATACCACCAGTTTCAACTGCAATCAAAAAGTCAAGATTGTGGCTCAAAAATTCAATTGAATCAGGATTATTCGGAACAGTATATCCTGATTGACCTACATCTTCTTGTAAATGCAATTCTCTTTCTCCACGATTTGTTTTCTCTTTAATTTTAAGAGGCCCCATAAGAGAAGCACCTGATTCTTCAGGATGCATATGAAATTCTTCACGATTAACATCTGAAATAATTTCCAAGTCTTCAATCAATTCATTTGATTCTTCTTGATCATTGAAATGGGCAATTTCATGTTCCCATGATTCAGAAAGATAATACAATTCACGGAGAGTAGAACTTTTATCATCATCAAGTTGCCTCTTCAAAAACTCAATTGTATATGCCATTTTCAATAATTTTTGTGCACCTGTTACTTTCTTTCCGGATCTTTTACTTGTTCTATCGCCATATACCCAAACACGTTTATTATTGTCATATTCAATATTTCCACGAGTTCTTGTTGGTATTTCTAATTCAGGAATTTCACCAAGAGTAATTTGTTGTTGTAAATCTTCTGCTAATTTGAGAAGTTTAGATTGTGATTTACTTGAAGACATTACATATCAATACGTTCCTTTTAGACTTAGGGGCAACGTTATTTACTCACTATCGTAAGTAAGTCAAGTATAATTAAGTAGATACGTAACCTATTTTTCGTACTGATTGAATATGAAACATACCGAACCAAAATCTTTTGATAGAGTTCGGAAATGGTGCAATGAATATATCGATGCAGATAAAGCATCTATCAAAACAGAAGAAAACAATGGAAATAAAACTGTTGAATGCACCATCAACAATGGAAAACATGAAGTATTTCTGTCAATAGACGAAAAGAACAACGGAAAAGTTCTTTACAAGAACAAAAATAAGAAATCACCAGAAAGATTTGGATACGAACAAGACTGGGAAGGTGATGTTAGCGAAGTAGATCTCCATAGAGACGGTGTAACTATGGCTGGAGAACAATCTACATTTTCTATTAATTGGTCTTCATTCTAAAAATCAATATAATTATAAGTCAAAGAGATTTTAATTATAACAATGAGTTTAGTCAAAATGTTTGAAAGGTGGACATTCTTTATTGGATTCACAGTAATTATGTTCATATTTGGGATAATTGTTCTGAATCAAATTGGATTTTCATTTTAACAATGTATTAACTATTAATACATCTAACAAATTGATTCGTTAAACCATTCTGGTAATTTTACACTATTTCTAACATCCTCAAAAGATCCATCTATTACATAAAAATCAGCTGAATCATCTTTTGATCTAACCGCTCTTCCAACAGATTGAAGAATTTTAACAGCCGCTTTCTGATTGTACCAATACCACCTATCATCATGTAACATTTTCCTAACTCTTGGGTCAGCTGGATGTGGATATGGAACTTTGAATAACGCTTGCCATCTACATTTATCACCATCAAGATTAACCCCTTCCATAAGAGATGGAGAAACGAAAATATCTTTATCTGATTTTTGCCAATCATCTACTTTACTTTTCCCAGATTCATCAATCATTATGTTTCCATCTAAATAATTATATTCAGAAGATGAATCAATTATCTTCTGGGCACGTTTATAGGATGCAGTATGAACAAGTCCATTTAGATTTTGATTTTCACTTGCAAGATGATTCAATGTTACCATAGCATCTTCCCACAATTCATCTTGATTTTGTGACATTTTACCAACTTCATACCGAGTATGTACCATTCTATTTAATGGATCAAATGGAGTTGGATATGAAATAATTTCAAAACTATCAGGATCTAACCCAAGTTGTTGAAGCCAAATATCTTCTTTTCCTCTGTACGGAACAGTTGCAGTTGAAAGTACAATTTGATCCCCTTTAGACCAGAAATAAGATTTCAAAAACATATCTACTTTGACTGGTTTGAGTTCAATTCCTTTCACTCCATCAATTTCATAAATCCCCACAACCCAAGTTCTGTCAATATTGTTTTCTTTGAAAAAATATTCTAAGTTTTTCAACATCATTTTACATTGAATTATCTCATCAGTCTTTTCAGGTGTATTTTTGTAATGTTCAATATAACCATTCAAACGAGATTGAATGTCAATGATTTTACTCCAAATATCTTTGTGAGTCAAAACAGGAAGTTCAGCATCTTCATTTGGTTTCTTTGGTGGATCAATTTTATCAACAACTGGTTCAAAAACACTATTCGGTAATTCATCAGGTCCGATTCTAATATTTGCATGCATAGATGCAGTTTGGTCTTCAAGATTTTGAGCTTCATCTACAATCAAAAGATCCCTCTTATCTAATTTAGATTTGTATCTTTTTTGTCCGGCAATCAACAAACGAGACATTGTTAAAACAGTTGTCCTTGAAAAACATGCACGACCAAGTTCGTTCATATATGTACATCTTATATCATCATCAGAACATGATTTTTGTGGGTCAGTATAGAATGAACATTCATCACAATTTACACCTGTTGTTTTACAAAGATAATCTCTTCTTGCTTCAAGGACATGATAATATTTTGATAAAACATCATCTTCTTTCAATTGAAGTCTAAGTTCCCTTTGAGGTGTTGTGTAATATGAAGAACTAAATTCACGAGATAGCGCAATATTAATACCTGATTTTCCAATACCAGTTGGTAAGTCTAAAACTATATTTTTTCCTGATCGAAGAGCAGACAATGCATCAGAAAGAGCTTCTCTTTGATATTCTCTGAAGGAAGGAAACGGAAATAATTCTTCAGGAGATTTCATATTTTTATCTAAGTTGTTAATCTATTTAGTCTTATTCAATATAGACTTAAGAGTTCTAATATCAAATAAATAATACGGTTTCTTCTGAGAAATAAGTTTTTGTCAAAATAAGATTTTTGAGCACTTTTTTTACGAAACAAAACGCAATGTTTTAGTTCCCCTGTACTATAGTAGTTGATATAGTATGAGAAATATTGTCCCGAATGGAAGAAAACTTATGATTTTAAGGTGGGTTGACTCTCTGGAAAATGGATTTGGGTCATATCAAGGTACAAAACAACCGGCATCTCTTTCAAATCTTGCAGCACACCAAGTCGAAAACAACTCATTTAGTGATTGTTTGAACAGACATTTTGATAAAATTGAATTACAAAAACCATTAAGCAAAGAAGTTTTGAATAAAATTAAGAGAGAGAATTATACAAGACTACGATCTTACTACGGGAATTTTTATCTTTCAAAAGATAAAATCAAAAAGACAAAAGAAAACCATTTGTCAATGAGAACAGGACATGAAAAATTATCAAGACCAGTAACATACTATACATTAACAGAAAATGGAAAATCAAAAATTGATTGGCTTGAAGACCATTTTGATAAGAGAAATAGGAGATTCAACTTAACACCTGATAGCGTAAATTGGGACACAATAAGATATCCAGTCGAAGGAAGATTTGGATGGGAGATTAAAGAACGTAAACTCCCAAGAGTAATTGACGGAGAATGTATGGACACAGGAAAACAAATCCTATGATTGGAAAATATCTTGTGATTTATCTAAAACTTCAATAATTCAAATAATCTCTTTTTGGTAATAATATCAGTATCAAGATTATAAAAATAAAGATTATAATTTCAACTTCCGGATCGTGAGCAACCGGGAAAAATTCATAGAAAGTTTTGTTTACTGGCCAAAACCACATTATTCCACCATGTGAAAATGTATCTATAACAAGATGACTGAAGAACCCAATCGAAAATGGTATCCATACTTTTTTCTTGTATCCTAAACCAATCAAAACAATAACACAAACTACCATAAAAACTGGTGTGTGAACAAATCCTCTGTGTACAAACGGAAACCACTCCCAATAACCAGAAGCAAATCCGAAAGGAACATCAAAGTCTGGGAAAAGTCCACCAAATGCACCCCATTTTGGATGATAGTCTGTAAAAGTATAAACCAAAAACCAACCGATAACAACATGTGTAACAGTTGCAAGAACACCCCACAAAAAGAAATTTACAGATAATCCTGTATATTCAAATCCATGAATAATATTCATAATTTACTACTAATCTCTGATCAACTTTACTCTTTCTAAAATCCGATAGGACCAGTATTACAAAATTCACCATAGTACGAATTCATTGATTTATATCTTGATTTAGCATGTGATCCAACATATGATCCAACATCTTTACAATCAACAACAATTGCATCTTGTGAACCTTTTGGACGAAGTGCACGACCGATTGTTTGAATAAGTTGAATTGCAGATTTTCCACCACCAGCAAGCAAAACTGCATCAAGTTCTGGAACATCTACACCTTCTCTCAAAAGAGTAGAGACAACAATATCAATTTCACCTTGTCGGAATTTTTGAAGAATCCATTCACGAAGCTCTGAACTGTCTTCTCCGGATACCCAAATAACAGATCTATCTGTATTTTCAACAGCCATTTTAACAGCATCCATCATGTCTCCACCAACACTATATCCCTTTGTTTCTTCACCATCATGAACAACTGGAATAGGCCAATTAGCACACATATTTGGATCAAATGTTACATCATATCGAAGATCTTCTTGGTCAATTTCATTTGGGTCCCAATATTCACGAACAAGTCCGTCTTCAAATTTCCCCAAAATCCGTTCACCATGTTCAATGCGTTTAACATCAACAAGAATTCTCCTGTCTTCATTTAGAAGTTCTTCTGCTTTCTCAACAATTATCATATTTCTATCACTATTTTGAACAATTCCTTTCTTGTATGCTTCTTGCCAATTATCAAATCCTCTTCCAACTTTCTTTGGATACAACCATTCAAACTTTGGTTTTGCGAGATATCCTTCACGAATAAGATATTCAGGTGAAACTTTTACATCATTTGGTCCAATACCAGCAACAATCTTAATACCTTCACCATCAACATGTAGCCCTTCTTCAACTGTAGCTGATAGTCCGTATCGATAATATGCATTGATATGTAATGCAACATCTAACCATGTATCCGCGGGGAGGTGATGACAGTTATGTACAAGAAGATCATTTGCCACAAAGTTATGGTTATCTTCTACTTCAAGATCGTAGGAATAATCACTCTCACCAGATACTTCTTCAACACTCACAATTGACGCTTCATGGTTGTTGACAAAAGAATCAATCCGACACTTCACATCAGATGGAGAGTATTCTATTTCTGTGTCGCGAATGTATAAGCACTCATATCCAATAGAATTTAATCTTTCAATCCTTTCTTGTATATCTTTCTCATTATGCCAATGGTTTGTATCACCAACTTCGATTACCTTTCTTTCTCCTTTGACCTTGAAATCTGGGTTCATTGGACCTTTCTCATCTTCAACCCAGAAATCACTCTTCCCAGTAAATTCAAGGTTTGTATGACCAAGATCAATAACCCACTGTTCAAGTGAACTTGGATCACCATCAGTTCTATGTTTAGGGGCTTCTATCCAGGTTTTGACACGTTCTTTTCTTTCTTCTTCGGGGAGACTCTCCCACCATTCAATCTGTTTCTCAGACAAATGTTTCTTTGCCTCTTCACGTGACATATTATAGAATAATGGGTTATCATCACCTTTTCTATCTTTACCCATTTTTTCCATAGATTCAAGCCACCCATTCTCTTCACGTGGTTCAATGAGGTTATCATTCATCCACTGTATTCGTTCTTCTTTTGTTTTGTTCTCCCAACGCTTTTTGGACTTTTCACTTTGAAGTTCAGGATTATGTGCCGTTACAGTATGACCACCAAGAGCCTGTGAGGTGTCATATTTTGAACCACAATCATCACATCTCATGAAGTCACCAAGATGGTTTTTGACAGTATGAGATACTGTAAGATTTTGTGCTTCTATCCAACCATCTTCCTTTGTCCAAATTTCATGATCGGGTGTAACCTTAATCTCTCTTGACCAATCTTTCCCTTCAGGAGAGTATTCAATTTCAACCCAAGTTCCTTCGAAATCTTCTTCGTACGTTCGCGTAACTTCCTTGTCTTCCCAAATATCTTTATTTTCGTTGTAAGACAACACTTCTTCCCCAATCTCAATATCAGATATCTTTTTCTCAGAACCATCTGACATTCTAATAGGAACATCGGGATGTAAACATTCATCTGTTATCATCATATCAAAATCATCAATTACATACGAATCTCCTTTTTCCTCAACACGATTTGAAAGTGTTTGAATAGAAGCAACTGTGATATTCTTATATGTTTCTGTGCTTCCTTGAACAATTCCAGGAGTTACACCAAGTATTTGTTCAATTTCACGTTTCCATTGTTCAAGAAGATCAATTTGATGAACAAGAATAAGACAAGATAATCCCATTTGTTGGACAGTTCTTAGGGCGGTAACAGTTTTTCCTGCACCAGTTGGAAATTGAATGACACGTGATCCTTGCATCATCTTAGAAAGACCTTTTTTCTGATATCCTCTAAGATCATGTGGGAAATTCCACTCATAATCAATATTCCAAAGATCAGGTTTTTTACGATAATCAACAAGTGAATATGTAATATCTAAATCATCAAGTAAATTTTCGACCTGTGATTTTAGACCGATTGGAATTCCTTCTTTGAAAATAACATCCTTTTTGTATGTTCGTTTCTTTCTTGCACTATTGTCCCAATATGACGCTTCATATGATAAATCTTCCTTTAGAATCTCTTTTACACCAGATGGAACTTGAGTCATTTCAATAAACATTGAATTCCGCTTAATTTTGAAAGAAGCAACATCTTCTTCAGGAACAAGTACAGATTTAGGAATTTCAATTCCTGTTTCACGTTCAATAGCTTCAACAGAAGTTGGTGTTCTATTTACTTCCCAACGATTTCCATATAAATTTCTGTGAAATGTCTCACCTTTCCATTCACATCTATCAATCGCTTTTTCAAATACAGAAGTATCCCCTTCTACAGTAAATTCTAATTTAGGTCCATACTCACTATTAGTAAGATCAAAATCAGTGAGTTTAGCATCTACTTCAAAAGTCATACTTAGGATTACGCTTAGAAGGTATTTAACTTACACGAACATGATTAAAAGAAGCAACAAAGATTTTTATATACATATATTAATTGTTAATACATGAACCCTGGACCAAAAGAAATTAGAAGAAGAAAAAATCAATTAGTAGATTTATGTCTTGATCTAAATGGTCAAATTAAACACGGAAATAGTTTGAAATGTAATGTTAGTAGAGGGAATTCAGAGTTTCAAATGAAAGTTGAAAATGATGGTTCAGTTGGATTTACAAGTAATGATGGAGATACTAATTTAGAAATTGAAGGATATGGTTGGAGTGATCATCTACGATATGATTCAGAATTTAAAGAATTTTACCTTGAAGATATTAATGTTGATATGAGACTACCAACAAAATAATTGTTGATAAGTTGAATCTGCTTCCATAAGCTTTTGAATATTTGCACCTGTCTTTTTCTTTACTTCAAATGCAGAAATATCATTACTGTGATATATTGAAAAATCTACAACAAAAGAAAAATTGTAGTCTGATATTAATTTGGATTTAAACGACTTGTCCATATTTTCAATAAATTCTTGGGCATTCTCAATTTGGTTTTCGTTAAACGAATTTTCATATATTTCAGGGCCTTTCTCTTCTAAATTACCATCCCTTGCTTGTATACAAAGCTCACAAAATTTTTTGGGATTCTTTAATTCAAGTAATTGTTTCTGTGAAGGTGTATATCCACATTTTGCTTCACCATCTTCAGTTGGGATATGATTTCTCCCATTCTTGATATTCTTCAAGACAGAAACTTTTGAATCTGTCTTACTGTTACTCATTATAATATCTACGGGCTGTATGAAGTTAAACCAATGGTCAATAGGCTTATTTGATATAAGACTAAATTCAAATTATGAAAAGTGAATTCCAACTCGAGCGTGAGAGATTAAAAATGGAAAAAGATATTGATGAAGTAGCTGGACAAATTTCATCATTTTGTAGAAATCGATTTGATGACTCTGCAAAAACTGCTGCTTGCAGAGTTGGTGTTGGTAAATTTACCAGAGTAGCAAAACAAGAACTTAAACCAAGATAATTTTACAACAAAGCCTTTAAGTTTGATATACAAGTATGTACTGATAACGTAACAAGCCTCGCACGAAAGACTATCATCTCTAAAAAGGGGGTGTAATTCTTTCTGCGTCGGATTTAGAATCGAATCATCGGGATATGTGGTTCTAATCTAACAAACATGGGTTCCTAAGTGTAGAGTAAACGTTTGACGTCTACCTTGGTTCATATGTATTAATCGTTAATACATTAACGAACCACTGAGCAAAGACTAATCTTGTATTTGCAAAGATACAAGAAAACGGAAACTTGAAAATGGAAGGATAATAGGTGTAAACCATTCCTTAGTACAAGCGAACATTTTGACTCCAATTGGAGGGTAATGTATCAACCACGCTGTGCTCTATGCACGGTACATGTTTGTTTTCACGTCGGAACTGGAACTGAAATGTTCCAGTGAATTCTAAAGAGAGATAAACTCTCTCTTGGGGAGACTATAAACTATGGCTCTATGCTCACTACCCACCTGGAGCAAACCTCGCCTCGTTTCTAATATCATCGGTTCTCATCGCCCCTGTTGCGCGATCCCTCGCGCGTGTGTTTTACCTTCTCAAAGAACTTACTATAATTAGATGAAAAGATTAACACAAAACATCAAAGGACAGAAGTGGTCTGTTAAGGTCTTTGAAGATTTATCTATCTCTGAAGAAGAGAAGAAGGATTTATTCTATTATCTTATAGAAGATGACATATCCAAGACCAAAACAGAAATATCATTAAAAGATATTCTATCTCTATTGAATGATGTAGATAAGACCAGTTTATCTAAAGTTCAAGAAGAACCGGGTCTTGAACAAGAGAACCGAGTCCGTGTTCCAAGGATACAAGGAGCTATCTTAACAGAATTTGATCTATCTACATTAGAAGATAGTTGGTTTGTTAAAGATGGAAAATTACATATTCCATCTGGATATAATAGAGGATCTTGTGGAGTTGAAAGTGAAGATGGTCAATATGGATATGACGATTTTGATGATATTTGTAGAACTTGTCTTGTGAGAGTTCATATAGATAGACCTAATCAACATCTCAAGAAAGGAGAATCAGCCAAGATACAAAATTACATTAAGAGAAAATTATCACGCCAGTAACTTTATTTATTACATGAACGTCTTTCAATTTGTATGAGTGAAATACCAACACAATTTAATAGTTTAGATGAATTGTGTGATGAAATAGACGGAGCAAGACTTACTGAAAGAACTCACACACATGGGGTATCTGAAAAAGTATGTACACTTGATGATGGCTCATTTATTTCTACCGAGGAAGTTGATGATGGGACTTCGTTAACAGTTCATACACCAAATGATCAGGTTATTAGATCACCTGGGAATTTAGAAGAATTGGAACTAAAAGCTCATGGTTATCCCAAAATCAAAAATTGGACGAAAAACATAGATAAGTCTGATGAAGATGAAGATGAAGAATTTATGAGTGATGATAAACGCACTTTCAAAAGGAAAGGTGTATTCAAAGAATGGCAACACGATTACAGAAGTAATGCAAAATTGCAAATATCACACAAACCCGAAAAGTATCTGAAGGTCAATCCAGACCCTGACTATATTCTTGTCTACTGGACTTTGAATGGTCAGATGTATATGACAGAACTCAGTAATTCTATTGATGAGTTACAAAATTCAGCAAGGAGTTTTATGGAAAAATATCCACATGCAGATTATCTTGCTGAAAAGAACAAGAAGTGGTGACAATGCCAATATGGTGATGGATCGGTAAAATATATTTTAGATGTTCCGATGAAAAGGTTGAAATGGACAAGGAATGCAAAAAAGTTCTGATAACACCATTTCTAATACTTCTTTTTGCTACATCTGTATCATCAATGTATTAATGACTAATACTCTCCCACCAGAAATATACTTAAACTTTGAAAAATATTTTTGATATGTTAAATGCCAAGAATTAAGAATTGGTCTGTTGCTACAAAAGAATGTGGAAAAGGATTTGATTATGGTTGGAAAAATTCAGTTTCTGAAGAACTTGTTTGTATGACAAGTAAAGTTCCAAATGATGGATATTATGGGATGAAATTTAACTCTGGGGAGGAACCGGAAAGGGGAAAAGGGGAACGTGTTGCATTTGAATCTCATAAAATACCTGCAAAAAAGTCGATTGTAAGTGAACTTCGAAAGAATCCTGATGGATTTTAATTAAAAGCTTTTATTCTTGTTTATATAAAATCTAATTATGGCAGGAGAACTACCATACGAAACGGCGAAAGATGTAACGAAAAAATGGTGTAAAGATAATAATGGGTCATTGAATTATGGTCAAGGGATGGTTTCATGTAAAATTAATGGAGATGATCTAATGGTTCGTGGACGTGAGGGTGGAGATTTATATGGAGTTAATTTGTGGCAAGAATCAAAAGGAAATGGAATTTATGTAGAATCAACCGAACCAAATATCCCAACTAATTCTATGTCAACTTTCACTAAAGGATTAACTAAAGGTAGATATGGTATGGAAGATGCTGAATTTGATGATTCAACTAATTTGAAAGGGGAATCAATTTACTTCGAAATTCAGGGTCGTGGTACGCTTAAATTGTCCCCTGAATAATTCATTAACTTTAAATTGAAATGTAGCGTATATTTATTTGCAATACCCGTCCGGGAACGACTCGGAATCATAAGTAGAGACGAGGTAGAGCTGTATCGAAAGTGTAGGGATAATAAAACTCTACCCTGAACGCGAGGTCTGGCCGTCTCGCGGCAGATAAAGGCCATTCTCTAAAAACAATATTGAAAAGTGATAACAATAATTAGTAATATGAATAAATCTGTTCCAGAATCATTAGACGTTTCAGAATATAAAACTGCTGCAGGGGCAGCAAAGGCAACATATAAGACTCTTGTAGAGTGGGCTGAATTTTATGGGATTAATTCAGATGAAATTGAATTGTATTCTCCTGAAAATAATCCACGTGGAAATAATTGGGGGATTTCATGGGAATCAGGTCCATCAGAATGGGCTGTTTCTTTGACTGGTGGTGAATGGATGGGGTGGAGTACATTTGGTGGTGATGCAGAACCATGTATTACTGGATTAACAAATGGTGAATTCCTTGTAGAATGTTATTATTCATTTGATCTTCAGTTCATGAATATTAAGTCGTAATATTACTTATTCTATTTGAGGGAGTTCCATAGGGTAGTGGCCAATCCTATCAGCCTTTGGAGCTGATGACAGCGGTTCGAATCCGCTTGGAACTATTGAGTCATATTGAGAGAACTTGTGAATTTGGTCATCATTGGTACACTGGAAAAACATGTCCAATGTGTGATATGTTAGGAAGAGAAAATCTTAAGAATATCCAACGTAAATCCAGTTGGGGTGGTTACACAAAGAAATATTAGAGGTACAATTAAGTCTTTGTAGTTTTTCTTTTTATTTATGAAAAAATTCCGAAATCAAGGAAGTGGAACATATTTTGGACCAACTGCAACAATTGTTTGTGACCATGAGAATAATGGATCTCTAACTTGTCTGTTAAACAACGGGAAAACAAAAGCAGATGAAATTAGTGTTGAAGAAGTAGATGAAATCCATTTTGATCAATTGGGTTTTACAAATGATGCAATACTTGCTGGAAATATTCATGCTTCATCAAGTACACGAAAATCAAGTCTTGGATATGATATTGAGATCAATTTCGATAACGAACAAGTTGGATGTAGAATTGAAGAAGAAAAGAATCGGTATATTGAGTGTAAATCGTTAGACTGAATCTTTGTTGAATAAACTTTAGTTCTTTCAATACGTTTCTATATGTATGAGTGATCGCGTTAAATGTAATTTTGCTCCAGGGGAAGAAATAACATGTTTTATTGGTGAAGACGGATACCATCAAGGACTTGAGGGAGTGAAAATCTCACCACATGCAATTGATGGACGTTCTTCAGTAGAATACACAGGCCAAGGTATCAAACTCAAAAAACGAAAGAACGTTGAATGTAGAATTGAAGATGATGAATTGGTTTGTGGGAGTGGCACAAAGGGTGAAACGTGGGAAGAAAATAAAAGATTGAAACGTGACTTCAAATCAATTGCGTGTACATCTAACTTCGATACAGGGTTAACGTGTTCTATCCATGATGAAGAATATAACACAAAAAGACTTGAATATATTGATATTAATATTCCAGGATCTGATATTTCAGGTGAAGGAATTACAATGAACCCATCAGAAGATGGTGGAAGTTTCCGTATCTACTTTGACTCAGACCAGTATGAATAATTGTATTACCAATTAATCAAATCTCGTGGATAACTGATATTCTTGGTAACTCTTTCCAATTAGTTCATATCTCAAATGATGTTATGAGAGTCTACAAATAAGAATAGTGTAACGACTATTTAGTTCAACAAAGTAAACGGCCATCGGGGTCTCATTCCACTTCAAAGAGTGATCATTGTCCCCGTGGGCGTCTACATTGCAAAGGGGGTGATGTTGGTTAGCACGAAAGAACCATCATCTATTTAATATTAAGGTAGATAACGACTTAAACGTTTTGTCCAAATTAATAATTAAAACTTAGACAAAACCATAATTTCCATTCTTTTCAATTGCAAATTCAGACATTTTACCAAACTCATCATCTTGGACCATAACATGAATTCTTCCTTTATAGATTTTAGGATCTTCACCATAGAATAAATGATCTCTGTGTTTTCCATCAATTAAGATTTTATCACCACGATCAGTTATTTCAAGATCATCCATATAACAAGTTTTTCCATTATATTTTCCACTTGCTTCTTTACACCATTTTTCGAGGTTAAAATTCATAAATATAGATTTATTTGAGACAACTTAATTCTATTGCAATTCAAACAAAGCCTTTAGGTTAGAATACAACGTACAAATTGATAGTGAAATAATTATGTTCCAGGATTGGTTATGAGTGACGACTTCAATACACACGAGGTTACATTATCAGTTCGTGTGTTCGATGTTGAAGATGTAAAAGAAGCAATGTTGTGGAATCTTCTTGGAAACCACAAGAATATATGGAAACAGATTATCCAACCTTCGAAAAAGTAGAGAAAAATAATGTCACAAGATTGGCGTAATAGAGATCCCATTGAAGATAAACTTTTCAATGGCTCACAACCTGATTTGCATGTTAGTCGTATGGAAGATGTAAATCAAAAAATTGAAGAGACTCGTCAAAATCTAAATGATGAGTCTGTAATTATTGTCTCTAAATTTGTTGAGGTTGTTGCGAAATCTCATCAAACTCGGAGAAAAGCGAAAAGTGTTGAACAAGAAATAAAGAGAAACTTAGAATAAATGTCACACGGATTACTTAGTAAATTTCCTCATGATAATTTTCGGTACGGACAAAAATATCTTACCAAGAAACTCGACCAAGCGGTCAAGAGTGATAAGGTAGATTTTGTAATTGTTGAAGCACCAACTGGATTCGGAAAAACCGCTGTTGCGGGTGCAATTGGTCACCATCATAGTCCGGCATATTATTTAACAGAACAGAAAATCCATCAAGATCAAATGATGGAAGAATTCCCAAGAGTAACAGAAATTGCTAAAGGGCAACGAAATTACTGTTGTGGTGAAGAACGTAATGATTGTGTAGATCCAATTCCGGAAATGCAATGTTTCCGGAAACCCGGAACAGATAAAGAAGGTGCAGTTGCTGCTGAATCATTTCAACGTGGAGAATTGAAATGGCAAAAAGGACTTGCAGATCCATGTCCATATTTCTTTGCAAAAACAAAGGCAATGGAATCACCAATTGCTTGTTTGAATTATTCGTATTTCTTTAATGAGACTTATTACACCGGTGGTGCAGGAACACACGGTGGTGATTTTGGCGATAGAAAAGTTATGATTTGTGATGAGGCACATAACATTGCTTCAGTAATGCAAAACTTTTTGACATTCCGTGTTGATAAATCTCAAGGAAACGATGAAGAAGATGGATATAATTTTAATCTTGTTGATGAAATTGGATTAGAATTAAGAGACAGGGGCGAAAGAATTTCAGATTGGGAACCGTGGATTCTTTCTGATCTTCGATCAGCAGTTAGTGCTCGATTAAAACAAGTTAATCAAGAAGTCTCAAGGTGCTGGGAAAATAATGAAGAAGTAAGTTACGAATTGAAAGATCGTCAAGATAAACTTGACGAAATTCTTTGTAACATTAATAGATTTGGAAGTGAATATAGTTCACAGTACTTTGATGATATGGATTGGGCTGTTGAAAGAGAGTATGATGAAGAATATGAAGATCTTATAAATGTAAAATTTACACCAGTCTCTGTTGCTCCGTTTGCTGATAGATTCCTCTTTGATTATGCAGACACAGTTATTATGATGTCTGCTACTATTCTTGATTTCAATATTCTTATGAGGTCTCTTGGATTAAAAAGATATGAAGATAGAATCTTTCATGTAAAGTTTCCGTCTCCATTTGATGCAAGTATTCGACCTGTCGAATATTTTGATGCACCATCAGTTAATCATAAATCATGGGCACAAACATTCCCAAAAACTGTTCAATTAATCGATAATATTTGTCAAAAACCTGAACATGTTTCTGAAAAAGGGATTATTCATTCTGTGTCATATGAGAATGAGAAAGTGATTTATAATAATGTATCAAGATCAGTGAGGGGTAGATTACTTTCACATGGTGATCATAATGATAAATCACGTGAAGAAGTTCTTGAAGAATTCAAAAAATCCAAAGAACCAAAAATTTTGATGTCACCTGCAATGTATGAAGGTGTAGATTTGAAATATGATCTATCAAGATTTCAAATAGTTCCAAAAGTTCCATTTTTGTCTCTTGGTTCAAAGGCGGTTCAATATAAGAAGCAAAAAGATCCTCAATGGTATGATTGGAGAACTGCAATTAGACTTGTTCAATCATTTGGTAGATCAGTTCGAGCCGAAGATGATTATGCGAAAACATATGTTGTAGATGGTTCGTTTAATACATTTATCGAAAGGAATGGTAGATTCTTCCCAGATTATATCTATGATGAAGATAATAAAGACGAAAATGCACTTCAAAAAGGAGATATTAGGAAACTCCTTGAAGAATCCTATGCCACACAATGATGTATTAATCGTTAATACATTGAGTTAAGTGGAGTTAGAAGTTAATTATATTTGATGACGTATAGACAACACGAAATGATTGGAGATTTTGAAAATCGTGTTTTAAAGAAGATTGTTCTTTATGTTGGTATTCCAATTTTCATGGTTGGATTTATTCATTTTGTTTCATGGTATCTATCATATTATGATTACATTTCATGGGAAATTTCTTCATTTGTTGTGTGGTTTTTTATATTTTTATTCTTTGGGATTTATACTGTTGTCCTATATAAAATAAAAACAAGTGAAGAATATATATGAAAGATTTACGTGATATTGACTATGAGCAGTATGTACGCAAAGAAATTCCAGGTTACATTGAAGTTGATGACGAATTAACACATATTCGTACGACACTCTCTGCGTCTGAGAATATTATTCAATATGGTCCACAAGGAATTGGTAAAACATTGTCTTACGAACATGTTGCAGCAAAAGAAGGAGTTCCAATTATTCAACTTGATTGTTCGAAAGACACCAAGAGATCTCATCTTGTAGCACAGACAACATTTTCTATTGATAAAGATGGAAATAAAAAGGTCGAATTTATTCCGGGTGCAATTCCTAAATCAATTATTGCAGCAAATCAATATGGAAAAGCGATGCTTATTCTTGAAGAGATTAATGCCCTTTCACCTGCATTACAGAAAATGTTAAATCAAATTTCAGATCACAGACAAGCTATTGAAGTTTCTGAAGCAGGTGGGATGGTAGGATTAAATAAAGATAGTAATCTTATGGTTGGTGGAACAATGAATCCTTCAGGTACATTTGGTGGTACATTTGATCTTAATAGGGATTTAAGATCAAGATTTAACGAATTACAAAGAGAATTCCCAAATAATAGGAAGCTTCGTGAAATTCTTAAAGTTCAAAACGTTCCTGAAAAAGTTGGAGACCAATCAAATGTTATACCTCAAATTTCATCATTTGTGGAATCTGTACATTCACTTGTTGAGAAAGGGAAAGTTTCATATGAATTTTCTCCCCGAGATGCCGTCAGGCTCGGGAAAATGTGGGATCAATACTATGAAGTTTTACTTGAAGTTAATGATAAAGGGATGAATGAGTCAAGAGAATCTCTTAGAATGGCTCTTCAAACATCTGTTATGGGGAAATTCCGTGAAGAGGAAGAAAAACAATTAATTGGTGAACAAATTTCTGATTGTTTTGCAGTTCAATCATACTAATGAGTCTCATATATAAACGGAAATATGAAGAAAGATTAGACGGGATTGAGAAGATTATTGGTCATCCTGTAAATCTTATTTGGGGACCAAAACCTAAAACTGATGGTACAAATATTTATCTTCCTGATGAGAAAGTTGGAATATGGGATAATGAAGATATGATTCGTTGTGGTTTTTCTCACGAAATAGCTCATATTATGTTTGAATCTGATATAGATGCAATGTATGATTGGATAGAAACATGGAGTAATGATGGGAATAAATACAATTGGTATGATCCATTCAACATTGTAGAAAAAGTTGCTGAATCAACAATTCAGATATTGGAAGATCAAAGGATTGAATCATTATATGGTGATATTTATGCTGGAGCTCGTGAAAGATTTGCTGAAGTATCACATAGAAGAATTGCAGGTGTAAATGATGTTG